>ERZ827452.114-NODE-114-length-119283-cov-54.554601_pt1 | contig 119283 bp, 103 predicted proteins | sample MGYA00519866_ERZ827452 | MGnify/ENA primary metagenome ERZ827452 (study PRJEB31778, sample SAMEA3449307) | human gut metagenome | biome: human gut; feature: human-associated habitat; material: faeces | place: United Kingdom | collected 2010/2012 ... | reverse complement strand
AAACAACATGGCATAGTGGTATACTAATCTTGCAGTGATATAAGTCAAACTTGTCACAGTCGGACAAAAAGGCTTGTAAGCCGACAAAAAATGTCGGCGTTGCAGGCCTTTCTTTTTTTGCGAAAAATCAAAAGCAGAGGGATGCAATGATTCTTGAAACGATTGCGGCTGTCAATACGGCGGTCAACAACTTTGTGTGGGGCATACCGGCTATGGTGTGCATCATCGGCGTGGGGCTTCTGCTCAGCGTGCGCACGCACTTTTTGCAGATACGAAAGTTTCCATATGCCATCAAAACGACAATCGGGCGTATGTTCCGAAAAAAAGATGCCTCCGACGGTACGATGACGCCGTTTCAGGCGGTGTGCACGGCGTTGGCGGGCACGGTGGGTACCGGCAACATTGCGGGTGTTGCGGGCGCTATCGCCATTGGCGGCCCGGGCGCGGTGTTCTGGATGTGGTGTTCGGCGGTCCTGGGCATGTGTACTAAATTTGCCGAGGTCACGCTGGCAGTCCACTACCGGGAGCGCAGCGCCGCCGGGGAGTGGGTCGGCGGCCCGATGTACTATATTAAAAACGGCCTGGGCAAGCATTGGCAGTTTTTGGCTGTGCTGTACTCGCTGTTCGGCGTGCTGACGGTGTTCGGCACCGGCAACGCCACTCAGGTCAACACCATCGTGGCGGCCATCGATACCGCCCTGCTGGAGTACAACGTTGTCGGCAATGGTGCGCTCTCCACACTGAACCTCGTGGTCGGCATCGTGGTGGCCATGCTGGTCGCCATGGTGTTGCTGGGCGGCATCAAGCGTATTGGCAGCGTAAGCGAGCGCCTCGTGCCCTTTATGGCGCTGTTTTACATTGTGCTGGCGGTGGGCGTTGTGGTGCTGAATCTCCCACGTTTCCCGCTGGTGCTGGAAGCTATTTTTGCCGGCGCCTTCAACCCGGCGGCCTTCACCGGCGGCACCATCGGCAGCCTGTTTATCAGCATGCAGAAGGGCGTTTCCCGCGGCATCTTCTCCAACGAAGCCGGCCTTGGCACCGGCTCCATCGCTCATGCCTGCGCCGACACCAAAAAGCCGGTCAAGCAGGGTATGTTCGGTATTTTTGAGGTCTTCGCTGACACCATCATCATCTGCACCCTGACGGCGATGGTCATCCTGTGCAGCGGCATCACTGTCAACTACGGCACCGCCGCGGGCGCCGAACTGACCATCTCCGGCTTTACTACCACCTACGGCGGCTGGGCGTCCATCTTTACAGCGGTGGCGCTGTGCTGCTTCGCGTTCTCCACCATCATCGGCTGGGGCCTGTACGGCTCGCGCTTTTTGGCGTTCCTGTGCCATAATGACAAGGTCGTGCGTCCGTTCTTTGTGGTGTACTCTTTCGTGTCCATCCTGGGTGCTACGGTGGACCTGGGCCTGCTGTGGAGTGTAGCCGACACCTTCAACGGCCTGATGAGTATCCCGAACCTGATTGCCCTGTTGCTGCTTTCCGGCACGGTAGTCAACCTGACCAAAGAATTTTTTACATCTGAAAAAGCCAACGGCTAAAGCGGGGAAAATTCCATGCTGCATCTATACTGGGGCAACGGCAAGGGAAAAACTACGGCGGCCATGGGGCTGGCGCTGCGGGCGCTGGGCCATGGGCGGCGCGTGGTGATCGTGCAGTTTTTAAAGGACGGCACCAGCGGCGAAATTGCCCCGCTGCGCACAGCCGGGGCCACAGTCTACGCCTGCCCCAACGCCAAATTCACCTGGCTGATGGACGAGAACGACAAGGCCCAGGCACGGGCCGTATCCGCGGACGCACTGGAGAAAGCCCTGGCACAGCCCTTTGACCTGCTGGTGCTGGACGAAGCCTGCGCTGCGTTAAAAAGCAACATCCTGGACGAAGCCCTGCTGCGCAAAGCGGCAGCTTTTGCCAAGGACGGCAGGGAAGTCGTCGTCACAGGCCGCGACCCGGCCCCTTGGCTGCAGGACGCCGCTGACTACTCTACCGAAATGCAGATGCACAAGCACCCCTACACCCAGGGCATTGCCGCCCGCGAGGGTGTGGAGTATTAACGCCCCTTTATAAAACCAAAACAAAAGCAAAGCGGAGGACACCCACCCAGGCATCCTCCGCTTTTAGTATTGTGTAAATTTACAGCACGCCAAACTTGGCAAACGCCTCGGTCACCAGCATGCCGTTTTCAATGGCCTTGCGCATCGTCTTTTCGGTGCTGGCTTTTTCCAGAGCCTTTTCCAGCACTTCGGGCGCGATCTCTTTCGGGATGATCAGCACGCCGTCAATATCGCCGAACACGATGTCGCCGTTGTGGATCGTGACCTGCCCAATCTCGATCGGGCACCGCCACTGGAACACATAGGTGCGTACCGAGGAATCCTGCGCCCAGGTGCCGGTGCAGAAAACCGGGAAGTTCTGTTCGATCACTTTCGGCGTGTCGCGGGTGTAGCCGTCCAGCACGGCGCCTACCGCACCGCGGGCCTTGCCGCAGGCGGTCAGCAGCTCGCCCCACAGGGCGCTGTTGTGGGCACCGGTGGCGATATAAATTTCGTTGGGCTTCAAGTCGTCCAACGCTTCGGTCATATAGCCAAAGGGCTTCTGTGCCTGGTACTCATACACGTCATTTTCCAGCACGGTGCAGGCGTAACCGGCCAGTCTAAGCCGCTTGTCCTCGGTCTCGCCGGGCAGGATGTAGGGCGCCGTGGGCACCTGGGCCGCCAGCGGGCGGATGGAGGCAGGCAAAAACTGGTGCTTGTACCCCATCTGATCCAGAATATCGCCCACAACGGGGGTGTACAGCTTCTCCTTCATCAGGGCAAACATTTCGTCGTCGTTTTTCCACATGGCCATAACAGCACTTCCTTTTTTATATTACAGCGTGATCTTCTCCAGCTCGGCCATCCACAAAGTGTTGCAGGCATCGCTGGGCATGCGCCAGTCACCGCGGGGGGACAGCGTGACCGATCCGACTTTCGGGCCGTCGGGCAGACAACTGCGCTTGAACTGCTGGGCAAAGAAGCGGCGGTAGAAATTCTTCAGCCAGGCCAGCAGTACTTCCGGATCGTACTTGCCTGCAAAGGCGGTGCGGGCCAAGTGGTAAATTTTGGCAGGTCCAAAGCCGAAGCGCAGCACGTAGTACAAATAAAAATCGTGCAGTTCATAAGGGCCAACCAGCTTCTCGGTCTGCTGAGCGATGGTGCCGTCCTCAGCGGTGGGCAGCAGTTCGGGGCTGACGGGCGTATCCAGAATATCCAGCAGCACATCGCTCAACTGCTTATCGCCGCAGGTGTCGGCCACATACTGCACAATGTGACGCACCAGCGTTTTGGGCACGCCTGCGTTGACACCGTACATGCTCATGTGGTCGCCGTTGTAGGTGGCCCAGCCGAGGGCCAGTTCGCTCAAGTCACCGGTGCCGATGACAAAGCCGCCGTTTTTGTTGGCGTAGTCCATCAGCTCCAGCGTGCGCACGCGGGCCTGGCAGTTCTCAAAGGTGACATCGTAGGTCTGCGGGTCCTGCCCAATGTCCGCAAAATGGCTGTTGACGGTGTTGGTGATGTTGATCTCGGCAAAGCTGACACCCAGCGCCTCGCACAAAATTTCGGCGTTGGAGCGGGTGCGCTTAGTGGTGCCGAAGCAGGGCATCGTCAAGGCTACAATTTCTTTCGGGTCGCGGTGCAGCACCTTGCAGGCACGCACGGCCACCAGCAAAGCCAGACAGCTGTCCAGCCCGCCGGAGATGCCCAGCACGGCGCACTTGGCGTGGGTATGCTCGATGCGCTTGGCGAGGCCCTCCGCCTGGATGCGCAGGATCAGCTCGCAGCGTTCGGCACGGGCGGCGGTATCCTGGGGCACAAACGGCGTGGGGGAGACCTGCCGCGTCAGGGCCAGTTCCACAGGTGGCAGCTCAAACTCCACGCGGGTGTACCCGACGGTCTCCGGCATAAAGGTGGTGTTGCGCTGGCGCTCCTGCACCATGCGGTCCAGGTCCAGCTCGGTCATAGCGGTGCCGCCTTCAAAGGGGGCAGTCTCGGCCAGCAGGGTACCGTTTTCGGCAATCAGGTTATGCCCGGCAAAGGTCATATCGGTGGTGCTTTCGCCGTGGCCGGCGTCGGCGTAGAGATAAGCACACAGCAGCCGTGCGCTCTGCCCGCTGATAAGCTGGCGGCGGTAGGCGGCCTTGCCGATGGTCTCGTCGCTGGCGGAGAGGTTGGCAATCACGGTCGCGCCGGCCAGTGCCAGCGCGCAGCTGGGGGGCACGGGGCTCCATAGGTCCTCACACACTTCTACGCCCAGCACAAAGCTTTTCAACTGCTTGCAGCTGAAAAGCAGCCGCGTGCCGATGAGCGTTTCCTGCCCCGCGAACTCAATGCACTCCGGCTCGGCCATGCCGGGCACAAAGTGGCGCTTCTCGTAAAATTCGCCATAGTTAGGCAGGTGCTGCTTCGGCACCAGGCCCAGCAGCTCACCGTTGCACAAAACGGCGGCGCAGTTGTACAGCTTGCCGTCATAGGCAACTGGCAGGCCCACCAGCGCCACCAGGTTCAGCCCGCGGCTTGCCTCCAGGATGGCAGCCAGGCCGTCTTCGGCACCCTTCAGCAGGGTCTGCTGCAAAAACAGGTCGCTGCAGGTGTAGCCGGTCAGGCAAAATTCAGGAAAGCAGATCAACTGCACGCCCTGGGCCGCGTACACACTCATAGCGTCAATGATCTGCTTGGCATTATAGGCGCAGTCGGCCACGTGCAGGGCGGGGGTGGCGGCGGCTGCGCGGACAAATCCATTTTCAAAAGCGGGAAAGCTGTACTTCATTCGCCAAACTTCCTTTTTATAAAGTAGTATAGGCCTATCATAACACGGCGCAGGGCTAATCGCAAGCAAAACGACAAAAAGAAAAATATAAAAGATAAAATATAATATATACTTGACAATGCAGGAGGGCGGTGCTATACTGGTTACACCATCTGAAAGGAGGCAGGGAAGTTGGCCAAAAACCTGAAACTGAAAGCCGCCCGCGCCGAAAAGGACATGACGCAGGGGGCACTGGCGGAGTCTGTCGGCGTATCGCGCCAGACCGTCAACGCCATTGAAAAAGGGGAGTATAACCCCACCATCAACCTTTGCCGCAGCATCTGCAAGGTGCTGGGCAAAACCTTAGATGATCTGTTCTGGGAGGAATAACTATGAAATTAGCACAACTTTTCGGGAAAAATCAGTTGGACGAAATGCAGGAACGCACCATGCTTACCATCGAAAGCCGCGGCTTCTGGCTGGTCTGGTCGCTGCTGCTGGTTGTCTTGCTGGGGGAGGGATTGCTCGGCTTTACCATGCGGGAGATGGCAGGCACCTGGGTTGTGTTTATGATTGGCTGCGTCTACATTGTCGCCGCCTGCCTGCGTGCCGGGCTTTGGAGCCGGAACATCAAAGCTACCATCGGCGCAAATTTAGTCGGCAGTCTTATTTCTGGCGCTGTGGTTGGCGTGTTCGTCTTTATCAAAATGTCAGCCTATGATGCGCCTCTGTCTATTATGTTGGCTGGCGCCGGTATTGCGGCGGGCACCACCTTCGTGTTGGCGCTGGTGGTACTCCAGCTTTGCAGCGCTGTCTACAAAAAGCGCCATGAACAGCTGGAAAACGAGTTTGACAAAGAAGAAAAAGATAACTAAAGAACATACGTACCAACGAATAAAAGCAGCAGCACTGCACTATGCGGTGCTGCTGCTTTTTGCTGTGTGCTGCCCTCAAAAACTGTGCTGCGGTCAGAAATCGGACCGAAGCGCAAAAAATACAGAACTAGCGCTTGTGCTTTTGCGCCTGATTTGCTATACTAATATGGTATATCTGGATTTTGTGCCTGTATGCAGGCACCTGCAAGGAGAACTGGACTTGGAAAAACTGACCTATACCCACAACGAAGCCGCCGCCAAGGTGCTGGCCTCGTTTTACGATACGCCGCCCCTGGCCTATGTGCGCAGCTACGGTTGCCAGCAGAACGTCAATGACGGCGAGAAGATCAAGGGCGTTTTGCAGGATGTCGGTTTCGGCCTGTGCGATAACGTTGAGCACGCCGACCTCATCCTTTTCAACACCTGTGCCGTGCGCGAACATGCCGAGCAGCGTGTTTTCGGCAACGTAGGTGCGCTGAAAAAGCTGAAAGAGCAGAACCCGCGCCTCATCATCGGCGTTTGCGGCTGCATGGCCCAGCAGGCCCACATCGTGGAGAAGCTGCGCCAGAGCTACCCCTACGTCGACCTGGTCTTCGGCGTGGACGGCATCGACCGCCTGCCCGCCATGCTGGCCCAGCGTATCAGCCGCTGCAAGCGCTACCTCGAAAACCCCGAGGAGCGCAACGCCGTCGTCGAGGAAATGCCCATCCGCCGCGATTCCGGCTTCCGCGCCTGGCTGCCCATCATGTACGGTTGTGATAACTTCTGCACCTACTGCATCGTGCCCTACGTCCGCGGACGGGAGCGCAGCCGTGAACCCGCCGCCATCCTGGCCGAGTTCAAGGAGCTGATTGCCCAAGGCTACAAGGAGATCACCCTGCTGGGCCAGAACGTCAACAGTTATGGCAAGGGCCTTGCGGAAAAGATCGATTTTTCCGACCTGCTCAACCTGCTCTGCACCGTGCCCGGCGACTACCAGATCCGCTTCATGACCAGCCATCCCAAGGACGCCAGCCGCAAGCTGATCGACACCATCGCCGCGCAGGAGCATCTGTGCAAGCACATCCACTTGCCGGTGCAGTCCGGCAGTGACCGCCTGCTGAAAGAGATGAACCGCCACTACACTGTGGCCCAGTATATGGACCTCGTCGACTACGCCCGGGAAAAGATCCCTGGCGTGACCTTCTCCAGCGACATCATCGTCGGCTTCCCCGGCGAGACTGAGGAGGACTTCCAGGCAACGCTGGATCTCGTCCGCAAGGTGGGCTATATGCAGCTGTTCACCTTTATTTACTCCAAGCGCACCGGCACCCCAGCAGCGAAGTTCGACGACCCCACCACCCATGCCGAGAAAGCCGCCCGCATGGAGCGCCTGCTGAAAACGCAGGATGAATTTGCCTTTGCGGCCACCGCTGCCATGGCCGGCCAGACCGTCCGCGTACTGGTCGAAGCCGCAGGCCGCACCGCCGGCACTGTCAATGGCCGCCTGGACAACAACCTGGTGGTCGAGTTCCAGGCTCCGGAATCCCTCATCGGTCAGTGGGCAAACGTCCACCTGACCGGCTCCCGCGCCGCCTTGCTGGTAGGCGAGCTGGTGCAGGACTAAACCGCAAAAAATTCACGCTTTATTACATTTTTATTCATAAGGAGAACCTATCATGGATTGCATTGATCTGTTTAAAAAAGCCGCCGCTGCCCTGCAGACCGACCCCCGCTACCTGGAGTTGGACGCTGCCCGCCGCGAGAACGACAGCGACGAAGAACTGCAGAACCTTATCGGTGAGTTCAACCTGGCCCGCCTGGACCTGAACAACGAGAGCGCCAAGACCGAGACCAACGCCGCCCGCGTGGCCGAGCTGAACCAGCGCGTCAACGACCTGTACAGCCAGATCATGGCCAGCGAGGGCATGGTCCGCTACAATGCCGCCAAGTCTGAGTGCGAGGCCATGGTCAGCCACATTGACGCCATCATCAACACCGCCATGAATGGCGGCGACCCCATGACCGTGCAGGCCCCCTCCGGCGGCTGCACCGGAAGCTGCTCCACCTGCGGCGGCTGCCACTAAACCCTGACCCGTACAACCAACTTTTGCAGAAAACACAGGAGTGTGAACCATGGCGGAACAAGCAGTTTCCCCAATGATGCAGCAGTATTTTGAAATCAAGAAACAACACCCGAACGAGATTCTGTTTTACCGTGTCGGCGATTTTTATGAGATGTTCTACGACGATGCCTTAACGGCCTCCCGAGAGCTGGAACTGACACTGACCGGCAAAAACTGCGGCAAAGAGGAGCGCGCCCCCATGTGCGGCGTGCCCTTCCACTCCTACGAGACCTACGTCGCCCGCCTCATCGCCAAGGGCTACAAGGTCGCTATCTGTGAGCAGATGGAGGACCCCGCCTTGGCCAAGGGCCTTGTCAAGCGGGATATCATCCGCGTGGTCACCCCCGGCACTGTCATCGAGAGCAGCATGCTGGCCGAGGATAAAAACAACTACCTTTGCAGCGTTTACACCAAGCGCACCCGCGGCCGCTGGAAGGCTGGCATCTGCTTTGCTGACATCTCCACCGGTGAGGCCTACGCCACCGAGTTGAACGCCGAAAAGATCGGCGGTGCAATCATTACCGAGCTATGCCGCTACATGCCCAGTGAGATCCTGATTTGCCCGGCAATGCTGGACTTCAAGGATGTGACTGCCTACATCAAGCAGCATACCAACGCCCTGGTGGAACTGCGGGAGGATGCCTGCTTTAAGGACAGCGTGATGGAAGCCGCCATGGCGAACCAGTTCGGCCCCGATTGGCGGGATGCCCTCGGCTACGAGAAGGATGCCCTGGTGCCTTACGCTGTGGCCGCCATGATCAACTACCTGCACGAAACGCAGAAGCACGGCGTCGAGCGTATCAAGACCGTGCAGAACTATGCCGACGCCCAGTACATGCGCCTGTCGCCTGTGACTCGCGCGAACCTCGAACTGACCGAGACGATGCGCGGCCGCGAGAAGCGGGGCACCCTGCTTTGGGTGCTGGACAAGACCGAGACCTCGATGGGCAAGCGCCTGCTACGCTCCTGGATCGAGCAGCCCCTTGTGGACGCCGAGGCTATCAACCGCCGCCTGTCTGCTGTGCAGGCGCTCTACACCGCCAACATGGCCCGCGCCGATTTGAAAGAAGCGCTCTCCCACGTCTTTGACATCGAGCGCCTGACCACCCGTATTCTCTACGGATCGGCCACCCCGCGGGAGGTCAAGGCCCTGGGCGATACCTGCGCTATGCTGCCGGAAGTGCGCAGCCAGGCCGCCGCCTGCGGTGCACCGCTGCTGAAAGACCTGGCCGACCAGATCGACCCGCTGGAAGATATTCTGAACAAAATCACGACCGCGCTGGTCGATGACCCGCCCGCTACCTTAAAGGACGGCGGCGCCATCCGCGCCGGGTACAACAGCGAGGTCGACGAGCTGCGGGATATCATGCACGGCGGCAAAGGCTATCTTTCCAATCTGGAAGCCAAATACCGCGAGGAGACTGGCATCCCCAAGCTGAAGATCGGCTTTAATAAGGTGTTCGGCTACTACATCGAGGTCAGCCGCTCCTACACTGACTCGGTGCCTGATACCTTCACCCGCAAGCAGACCCTGACCACCGGCGAACGCTACATCACGCCGGAATTGAAAGAGCTGGAAAATAAAATCCTCGGCGCCAATGAGCGTCTGCTCGTCCTGGAACATCAGCTTTTCTCCGACCTGTTGACGGAAATCTCCGACCAGATCGTGCGCATCCAGCGCACCGCCTCGGCGGTGGCCCAGCTGGATGTACTGGCTGGTTTTGCCGAGGCCGCACTCCAGAACAACTACGTCCTGCCGGTGGTGGATACCAGCGGCGAGATCGAGATCAAAGAGGGCCGCCACCCGGTCATTGAGCAGATGCTCAAGGGCAGCTTATTTGTCCCCAACGACACCCTGCTGGACGAGGACGAGAACCGCATGCTGCTCATCACCGGCCCCAACATGGCCGGTAAATCCACTTATATGCGCCAGAACGCCCTGATCGCCCTAATGGCTCAGATCGGCAGCTTCGTGCCCGCCGCCAGTGCTCATCTCGGTGTTGTGGATGCGATCTTCACCCGCGTGGGTGCTTCGGACGACCTGGCTGCCGGACAGTCCACCTTTATGGTTGAGATGACCGAGGTGGCCGAGATCCTCAAGCATGCCACCAGGGACAGCCTGGTCATTCTTGATGAGATCGGCCGCGGCACTTCGACCTTTGACGGCATGAGCATCGCCCGCGCTGTGGTAGAGTATATCTGCGAGAACATCGGCTGCAAAACGCTGTTCGCCACCCATTACCACGAGCTGACCAGCATGGACCAGGACATCCACGGCGTCAAAAACTACAATATCGCCGTCAAAAAGCGGGGCGAGGACATCACGTTCCTGCGCCGCATCATCGCCGGCCCGGCGGATGACAGCTACGGCATTGAGGTCGCCAAACTGGCGGGCCTGCCGGGCAGCGTGACCAAGCGCGCTCACGCCGTGCTGCGCCAGTTGGAGGCCAACGCCCCCGGCCGCAGCAACACGATGCAGCTGGACTTTGAGACCGTAGAAGCCTACAACAACCCCAGCGTGCCCAGCGAGGTGGTGGACAAGCTCCACAGCGTGGATATTGAAACGCTGACCCCGCTGGAAGCGCTGAACTTCCTGTACGAACTGAAAACCGTTTTAGATAAAGAATAAAGGCAGGTGAGACCCATGGCGGAAATTCGTGTGCTGGACAAGCATACCGCCGAACTGATCGCGGCCGGTGAAGTTGTAGAACGACCGGCCAGTGTGGCCAAGGAACTGCTGGAAAATGCCATCGATGCCGGGGCGACCCAGATTACCCTCTCGGCGGCCCGCGGCGGCATTGCCCAACTGCAGATTGTTGATAACGGCACCGGCATCGAAGCGGAATATATCGATAAAGCGTTTATCCGCCATGCCACCAGCAAAATTGCCACGGCGGATGACCTGGGGCATATCCATACCCTGGGATTCCGCGGCGAGGCCTTGGCGTCCATCGCCAGCGTGGCTAAAGTGGAAGTGCTGACCCGTACCGAAACGGACGAGTACGCCTGCTGCTACCGCATCGAGGGCGGTGAGCCCCAGGGCATGGAGCCGGGCGCGCGCCCCGTGGGCACGACCATCACGGTCAACGACCTGTTCTACAACACCCCCGCCCGCATGAAGTTCCTGAAAAAGGACGCCAGCGAGGGAACCTTCGTCTCTGAGACCGTCCTGCACGCTGCACTCTCCCACCCGGAGATCAGCTTCCGCTTTCTGCGGGACGGCAAGCAGCAGTTTTTGACCCCCGGCGACGGAGACCTGCGCAGCACGGTCTACGCGGTGCTGGGCCGCGAGTTCGCCCGCGACCTTTTGCCTGTGGACGGCGGCAGTGAGCTGTATAAGGTCACCGGCCTGGTCACGCCGCCCCGGGCCTGCCGCGCCAGCCGCGGCGCCCAGCATTTCTTCGTCAACGGACGCTATGTCAAGAACCGCACGATGATGGCCGCGCTGGAAAACGCCTACAAAGGCACGATGATGCAGGGTAAATTCCCCGGCGCTGTGCTGATGCTGGAAATGCCCGCCGACCTCGTGGACGTCAATGTTCACCCGGCCAAGACGGAGATTCGTTTTGCCAAAGAGAGCGATGTCTTTGATGCCGTCTACCGCGCCGTACGCACCGCTTTGGCTACGCCGGGGAGCGGGGAGTGCCGCTTTGAGATGGGCCACACCGCCTCCGAGGCCGAACAGGCCACCATGCAGCCCACTGCCCCGGCGGCACCTGCGGCCCAGCCTGCCGCACAGCACCGCCCGGCACCCGATAAAAACCGCTTCACAACGCTGTCGGCGGCCGAGTACCGCGCTCTGGCGGGCCTGGCAGCGGGCATCCCGGCCAAAGAAGTTCCCGGCCTGACGGTGGTGGACAGCCCGAAGCCCGTCTACAAAACCTCGGCCGGCGCTGCGCCTCAGCCTTTGCAGGGCCAGCCGCCCCGCCCGGTGACCTACCAGGCCCCCAGCGAGTCGGTGCTGGACATTTTGCCGGAACCGGAAGGGGAGCCTGCCCAGCCCGCCGCCCTGCAGCAGGAAGTGCCCGCGCAGACCACCCCCAAGCCGGAGGCCGAGGCATCGGTCCCGGAAGAGGCGGACTACGTCGTCAACGACCCCCACGCCTTAAGCGCCCTGCCGGATGTGGTCAACACCACGCCGGAGCAGACTGCCATGACCCCGCCGCCAGAATCCGAACCCCTGCGCCTGGTGGGCGAGGTGTTCAAGACCTACATTATTACCGAGCGTGCGGGCGAGCTGTGCGTCATCGACAAGCACGCCGCGCATGAACGCATCCTGTTTGAGCAGCTGGCCAAGGACTACGGCAATGTGCCCGCCCAGATGCTGCTGGTGCCGGTGCAGGTCAACCTGACCGCCGCCGAAAAGCAGGCCGTTTTGCAAAATATTGACCTGTTGACCGATGCGGGCATTGAAGTCGAGGACTTTGGCGGTGCCACGGTGGTGGTGCGCGCTGTCCCGGCGGACGTCCCGGTGGACGATGTCGAGGATATGATCATCGAACTGGCCGCCCGCCTGATCGATGGCGCCCGCGATGCCTTGCGGGAGAAAACGGAGTGGGTGCTCCATTCCATTGCCTGCCGTGCGGCCATCAAGGCGGGCGACAAGACCGGTGCAGCCGAGATGCTGGCGCTGGCCCAGCACATCATGGACGGTACCATCCCGCCGTTTTGCCCCCACGGCCGTCCCTGCGTGCTGAAAATCACCCGGAAGGAGCTGGAAAAACAGTTTGGACGCCTTGTCTAAACCGCGCGTTGTCGCTGTCGGCGGGCCTACCGCCACCGGCAAAACCGCCCTTTCCGTGGCCCTGGCCAAAGAGTTTGGCGGCGAGATCATCAACGCCGACTCGATGCAGGTCTACAAAAACTTAAACGTAGGCACGGCAAAACCGACCACGGAGGAGCGGCAGGGGATACCGCATCACCTGCTGGATTTCCTCACGCCGGAAACGCCTTACAGCGTGGCGGATTTCACCGCCGCCGCGGCCCCGCTCATCACCCAGATCAACGCCCAAAACCGTCTGCCGCTGGTGGTGGGAGGCACGGGGCTGTATATCTCGAGCCTTTTAAAAGGTGTAGCGTTTGAAACGCAGAACACCGCCCCTGCCCTGCGGGAGCAGCTGCGCCAGGAGGCCGAGGCCAACGGTCCCGCCGCCATGTACGCGAAGCTGCGAGAATTGGACCCTGATTACGCCGCCAAGGTCCACCCCAACAACCAAGTGCGGGTGCTGCGGGCGTTGGAAGCCATCACCGTGACCGGAAAAAAGATGAGCGACCAGCAGCAGGATGCCCTGCCCGCCGAAGCACCCTATCACGCCCTCTGCCTGTGCCTGACCTGCCGGGACAGGAATGTGCTCTACCGCCGCATTGACCTGCGGGTCAGTCGGATGGTGGATGCGGGCATCCTGCAGGAGGCCGAGTGGGTCTGGCGCAACCGGGATACCTTCCGCACCGCCGCCCAGGCCATCGGCTACAAAGAGTATTTCCCGTACTTCGAGGGCACCCAGACCCAGGCCGAGTGTACCGAAAAACTCAAACAGGCCACCCGCAACTACGCCAAGCGCCAACTGACCTGGTTCCGCAACCAGAACGACGCCGTTTGGCTGTATGTGGACGAGGACGATGTCCTCGCCAAGGCCACCGCGCTGGTACGCGATTTCCTGGGAAAATAGTTTTGCAATAAGAGGGGAGATGGACACACAGCATGGAGCATAAAACTCAACGCACCATGGCGAAAAAAGTATTCCGCATCCTGTTTATGCTGCTCATTGCGGTGTTCGGCATCTACCTGGCCATTCAGTTCATCATCATCTTCCACCGCGGCTACAAGACCGAGACAGCCATCGCCTACACGATGGCCGACAGCATCAGCCTGCAGGGCGTTGTTTCGTTTGACACCGTCCGGGTGGATGGCAGCGGAGATCTGGGCTATCTCGTCTCGGACGGTGAGCGTGTGACCAACGGCACCGTCCTGGCCGAGTGCTACACCGATGATTCCCAGGGCCTTCTCCGAGAGCGTCTTGACCGCCTGGGCCGCACGATCGATCTTTTAAGCAAGTCGCAGAATTCCTCCGGCAGCGACCTTTCGCTGCTGACCAGCCAGACCCGGCAGGCGCTGTACAACCTGCTGGATAAGCTGGACACCGCCCAGTACAGCGGCATCACCGATGCCGAGGATGCCTTTCTGCTGGCCCAGAACCGCATGCAGGTCAATACCGGCCAGACCGAGGGATTCACTCAGACCATCCAGGTCTTGCAGACCGAGTACGACGGCATCAAGGCCCAGCTGGACACTTTGCAGACCATCACTGCCGCCACCAACGGCTATTTCAGCAGTGTATCAGCATCGCCCACCATCGTGACCGATGCTGCTCAGCTGGATGCCGCCACCCCGGCGGAGCTGAACGAACTGTTGCAAAACGGCTTTCCGGCGGCAGACACCACCAACTGCGCCGGGCAGATCGCCACAGGCTTCAGCTGGAAGTTCTACGCTGTCTGCGACCTGGCCACGGCGGATCGGCTGGACGGCATTTCCAGTGTGAAGATCAGTGTGCCCGGCAAGCAGAATACCCCGCTGTCTGCCGCCGTGCAGGAATTGACCCGGGACGAGGACACCGGCCTTGCCAAGCTGGTGGTCTCCTGCCAGACCGTCAATGCCGAAATTTTGAGCTTTGGCGTCGAGACCGCGCAGATCGACCTCAAGACCTACGAGGGCATTCGCATCGACAAAGCGGCGCTCCACATCGTGGACGGACAGCGCGGCGTCTATGTCAAGTATGGCAACCTGCAGCGGTTCTTGAAGATCGAAACTTTGTACGAGGACGAGAACTACATCCTGATCCCCGATAACGGCAAGCTGGGCACCGATAATGAGGTGCGTCTGTACGATGAGATCATCGTGCAGGGCACCAATCTGCAGGATGGCAAGCTGTTGTAGCGGCGTTTTAGCAAGAATCTTGCGGCCCCGTATTGACAACTGCTATAAAAAAGAAGATAATATTTAGTGTATATCGCTGTAATAGCGCATATCCACTGCCAAAACGATATGCGTAACCAAAGGAGTAAACGACCATGTCCATGTTTGACAATTTGAAAAGCAAGCTCGGTATCGATACGGAAGCCGATTCCTACATCGATGATACCGAGGACGAAATCTTCGCCGGCGGGCAGGGTGCCCCCCAGCAGGATTACGAACAGCCGGAGGTCAAACAGCACAGCAACAAGGTGGTAAACATCAACGCTACCACCCAGCTGCAGGTCGTGCTGGTCAAGCCGGAGCGTTTCGAGGATGCTTCCACCATCGCGGACCAGCTCAACGCCAAGCGCACCGTCGTGTTGAACCTGGAATCCACCGGCAAAGAGGTTTCACGCCGTCTGATTGATTTCCTGTCCGGCGTGGCGTATGCCAACAACGGCCAGATCAAGCGCGTGGCCACCAGCACCTTCATCATCACCCCCTATAATGTTGACATTATGGGTGATCTGATCGACGAGTTAGAAAATAATGGCGTTTTCTTCTGATCCCGCCGCCAAAACGCGGGGCTATATCCCGCCGCAGAACGACGAGGAACGCCGCTTAATGAAGCGGGCAGAAGAACTTTGCCGCGTTGCCGAAAGCCGCGGGATTCCGCGGTATACCGGCTTTCTTTCTGACCGGGAACAGATGTTGGCCGAAGCCGCCTGCCACAAAGCGGGCTGCGAGAGCTTCCGCTTCTGGGGCGGGTTTGAGGGAGCCGAGCGGCAGGTGCTCTGTATCGAGCCGCCAGACGTCTGGCAGGAGGAACCCACCGCTTACCTGCGCATGCAGACCTACGACAGCGGCGCTAAACTGCCAACCCACCGGGATTACCTCGGTTCACTGTTAGGCTTAGGTTTGGACCGCGCCTGCATCGGTGACCTTTTGCAGGATCCCGACGATGCCGCTGTGTTTTATGCGGTGGTGCTGGCGGATAAAGCGGAGTTCATCACCGTAAACTTTACAAGTGCCGGGCACAGCCCCGTGCATGTGGAAACCTGCACCGAACTGCCGCCCCGCCTGCTGACCGGCCCCGAACGGGAACTGCACGAAGCCACCGTTTCGGCTCTGCGTGCCGATGCGGTGCTGGCAGCCATGATGCACACTTCCCGCACCAAAGCAGCGGAATATATCGCCGCAGGCAGGGTAGAGGTCAACCATCTGCCGCTGCGCGCCGCCCACGAGGCTATGTATGAGGCCGACATTATCACCGTGCGGGGCGTGGGACGCTTCCGCTTAGCGGAGATCGGCGGCAAAAGCAAAAAAGATCGCCAGTTCATATCCTTTTACCAGTATTGAGACAAAGAGTCCCGGACTCTTCGTATAAAATGCAGGATCCTGAAATCCGGCAATAACGGGCTTTGCCCGCAAACAGGAGGAAAGCCATGATCTCTTCTGAGGATGTCCGCCGCGTAACATTTGACAAAGCGATGCGCGGCTATCGCTGCGATGATGTGGATGACTACCTCAAGCAGGTAGCGGAAAGCATGGATGCCTTGGCGGCTAAAAATGACGAGATGCAGAAAAACCTCGTCGTTCTGGCCCAGCGTATCGACCAGTACCGTGCCGAGGAAGACACTCTGCGCACCACGATGATCAACGCCCAGCGCCTGGGTGAGAACGTGATCCGTGAAGCCAAGCAGAAGGCTGCGGAAATCATCCGTGCTGCCAATATGAAGGCCGACGACCGCGAGCAGCGCGCCCGCGACGATGTGGAACTGGCCAAGCAGGAGATCGTGACGCTGAAAAGCGAAGCCGACAGCTTCAAGCGTTCGCTGATGGAGATGTACCGCAAGCACATCAACCTCATCAGCAAGATGCCGGAATATAACCCGCCTGCGCAGGAGGAAGCCCCGCAGCCTGCCCCGCAGCCCGCTGCTGACCAGCCTTATGCTGAGCCCGCCCCCGAGGCTGTGCCTTATACCGAGCCTGTCCCGGCCCCCGCGCCTGTGCAGGAGCCGGAACCCCAGGCCACCAGCTACTATAACCCCGCTGAAACTGCCCCCGCGCCGGAGCCGACCCCTGTGGCCGAGCCCGCCCCGGAAAAGATAGACACCGTTGAGTTCGCTATCGCCCCGCACCCGGAGGAACCGGAAGAAACCGCCCCCGCCGCAGAGCCGATGCCGATCGACGGCAGCCGCTTCCAGCCCGGTGCAGGGCTGTACAGCGATGCGCCGGAAGCTGCCCCGGCGCCTGCCAAACGCAGCACCCGCAAAGCCCCGGCCAAGCGCAGCACCCGTAAAAAAGTAAGTGCCGAACCGCAGGAGGAGCTGAATTCTCCGGCGTTCGATAACTTTGAGGGCGTTGACTTTGACAGCTGATGCCCGATAAACCAATAAGGTCAAAAACTATTTCTATAGAGGAGAGTAGGAAATCTTGGCGCAGAATTACAACGACACCATCCACAAGATGCAGACCCCGTTTGAAATGCGTGCTGGTCTGCCGAAAAAAGAGCCGAAAATGCTGGAAGACTGGGAGCAGAACCACGTCTATGAGCAGATGATCAAAAACAACGAGGGCAAACCCCGCTGGGTCCTGCACGATGGCCCTCCGTATGCCAATGGCAACATCCACATGGGCACCGCGCTGAACAAGATCATCAAGGACATCATTCTGCGCTACAAGAACATGGCTGGTTTCCAGGCCCCCTATGTGCCGGGCTACGATACCCATGGCCTGCCCATCGAGCTGAAAGCCCTGAAGTCTCTGGGCGATAAGAAGTCCGGCGTTTCCAAGCTAGAACTGCGCAAGATCTGCAAAGAGTTCGCCACCGAGCATATCGATGTCATGAACTCCCAGTTCAAGCGCCTGGGCGTCCAGGGCGATTTCGCCAACCCCTACCTGACCCTGCGCCCCGAGTTTGAGGCCCGCCAGGTCGAGATCTTCGGCGAGATGGCCAAGAAAGGCTACATCTACAAGGGCATGAAGGCCGTTTACTGGTGCCCCGAGGACCGTACCGCCCTGGCTGAGGCTGAGATCGAGTACGCCGAGGACGAGTGCGACTCTATCTACGTCCGCTTTAAGCTGACCGACGACCCCAACGGCGTGCTGGCCAAGCACAACATCCCGCTGGATAAGGCCTGGATCGTCATCTGGACCACCACCACCTGGACCCTGCCCGCCAACGTGGCCACCTGCCTGAACCCCAACCTGGAGTATGCCTTCGTCAAGATCGGCGATGCTTACCACATCATGGCCCGCGAGCTGGTCGAGTCCACGATGAAGGGCTGCCACATCGACGAGTACGAAGTCCTGCCCGACACCGTTCTGGGCAGCGAGCTGGAGCTGATGCAGTATCAGCATCCCTTCCTGGACCGCAAGGGCCTGGTCATCCTGGGCGACCATGTCACCCTCGAAGGCGGCACCGGCTGCGTCCACACCGCCCCCGGCCATGGTGTTGAGGACTTTGAAGTCTGCGTTAACCACTACCCGCAGGTTCCCGTCGTTGTTCCCGTGGATGACGCCGGCCGCCTGACCGCCGAAGCTGGCGAGAAATTTGCCGGTCTCAAGGTCTGGGATGCCAACAAGGTCATTCTGGAGCACATCAAGGAGAGCGGCCACCTGATGGGTGTGCAGCACATCACCCACCAGTACCCGCACTGCTGGCGCTGCCACCATCCCATCATCTTCCGCGCGACCGAGCAGTGGTTCTGCTCCATCGATGCTTTCAAAGAGGATGTCTACAAGGCTATTGACAGTGTACACTGGCAGCCGGCCTGGGGCCATGACCGCATGGCTGGCATGGTCCGTGACCGCAGCGACTGGTGCATCAGCCGTCAGCGCGTCTGGGGCGTGCCCATCCCGGTCTTCTACTGCAAGAAGTGTGGCAAGTACCACATCACCGATGCTTCCATCAAGGCTGTCTCCGACCTGTTCCGCAAGGAGGGCAGCGACGCCTGGTATAAGTACGATGCCAACGAGATCATGCCCAAGGGCGAAGTCTGCGAGTGCGGCGCTTCCGATTGGGAGAAAGATCCCGACATCATGGACGTTTGGTTCGACTCCGGCTCTACCTGGAGCGCTGTCTGCCGCGAGCGCCCGGAGCTGACCTATCCTGTTGATATGTACATGGAAGGTGCCGATCAGTTCCGTGGTTGGTTCCAGTCCAGCCTGCTGACCAGCGTTGCCACCCAGGGCCAGGCTCCGTACCGCGAGGTGCTGTGCCATGGCTGGGTCGTCGACGAAAAGGGCAAGCAGATGCACAAGTCCGCTGGCAACGGCGTGGAACCCAGCGAAATCATTCGTGACTACGGTGCCGACATTGTCCGTCTGTGGGTCGCTTCCAGCGATTATACCGTCGACGTCCGCGCCGGTAAGGAGATATTCCGCCAGCTGTCCGAGGCTTACCGCAAGATGCGCAACACCGCCCGCTTCATGCTGGGCAACATCAACGACTTTGATCCCAACAAGGATATGGTCGCTGACGATCAGCTGTTCGAGATCGACCGCTGGGCGCTGGAAGCCTGCAACCAGCTGACCGCCACCATGCGCGATGCCTACGACCACTACGACTTCAGCCGCGCTTACCATGCGTTGTACAACTTCTGCGTCATCGATATGTCCAACTTCTATATGGACGTTATCAAGGACCGCCTGTACTGCGCTGACGACCATGCCCGCCGCTGTGCACAGACCGCGCTGTACCGCATCCTGGTCGACTTTACTAAGCTGCTGGCCCCCATCCTGAGCTTCACCAGCCAGGAGATCTGGAGCTATGTGCCCAAGATGCCCGGCATGAAGGACTATGTCGTCTTTGAGCAGATGCCCGAAGCCAAGGCCGCTGCTGACGAAGCCTTCACTGCCAAGTGGGACCGCATCATGGCCATCCGTGATGATGTCAAGAAGGTGCTGGAGCAGGCCCGTGCCGATAAGACCATCGGATCTTCTCTGGAAGCCTGCCTGACGCTGTACTGCAACAAGGAGGTCTATGACTTCCTGAACACCATCCCCATGGATGAGCTGGCCGACCTGTTCATCGTTTCCAAAGTCGATTTGACTGAGGGCGAGGGCGGTGTCAAGGGCATCGTCGAGGGTCTGGGCGCTGCCGCTGCCCACGCAGCCGGCAACAAGTGCCTGCGCTGCTGGAAGTACGAGCCCGCCGTTGGCGAAAACGGCCTGTGCCCGCGCTGCGCTAAGGTGCTGGGTCTTTAATCTACCGTTCAGCGGTGCTTATAATTGCATAAGCACCGCTGATTTTTTTGAATAAGGGAGTAACCATGATTTTTGGTGTTCTTTCTGTGCTGGCGGCGGCTGTGCTTGTGGGCGTTGACCAGCTTATCAAGCGCTGGGCCACGGCGGTACTGCTGCCCAAAACGGCCATGACGCTGATCCCCGGCGTGCTGGAGCTGCGCTACTTTCTCAATGATGGCATGGCGTTTTCGATGCTGGCAGGCAAACAAAAACTACTGATTGCCGTCACCTCGCTGATGCTGTTGGGCGTATTGTGGATGTTGTTTGCCCGCAAGCTGACCCCGCTGGAGCGGGTAGCCTGGACTCTGGTACTGGGCGGCGGCATCGGCAACCTGATCGACCGCATCGCTACCGGCGTGGTGGTCGACTACATCAACGTCCTGTTCATGAACTTTGCCATCTTCAACTTCGCTGACATCTGCGTCTGCGTAGGCGTCGGTCTGCTGATGGTGTGGGTGCTGTTCGACTCCTACTTTAAAGAAAAAGCCGAGAAAAGCGTAAAAACGGAATCGGCCGCCCCCACAGATGATGCTAATGGAAAAAATTGAACTTACCGCTGGGCCTGATGCCTCCGGCCGCCTGGACGCCTGGCTGGCAGGGCAGTGCGTCGAGCTTTCCCGCAGCGCCCTGCAAAACCTGATGGAGCAGGGCAGAGTGACCCGCGGCGGCAGCTGCGTCAACAAAAAAGACAAAGTTGTCCCTGGCGCTGCCTACTGTATCGACCTGCCGGAACCTCAGCCCATCGAGGCCCAGCCCCAGAACATCCCGCTGGATGTCGTCTACGAGGATAACGATTTGATCGTCATCAACAAGCCCAAGGGCATGGTGGTGCATCCTGCCCCCGGCAACCCGGACGGCACGCTGGTCAACGCGCTGCTGTACCACTGCGCCGGGCAGCTTTCCGGCATCGGCGGGGCCATCCGCCCCGGCATCGTCCACCGTATCGATAAGGACACCAGCGGCCTGTTGGTCATGGCCAAAAACGATGCCGCGCACCAGGCGCTCAGCGCCCAGTTCAGTGTGCATAGCATCCACCGGGTCTACCATGCCATCGTCTACGGCAATCTGAAAGAGGATGAGGGCTTTGTGGAAACGTACCTCGGCCGCGACCCGCGGGACCGCAAAAAGATGGCGGTCGTTCCGCAGGAAGCCTCGGGTGCCCGCAACGCCTACACCGGTTGGCGCGTGCTGGAACGCTTCGGCAACTTTACCTACATTGCCTGCCAGCTCAAGACCGGCCGCACCCACCAGATCCGCGTACACATGGCCAGCATCGGCCACCCGCTGGCAGGGGACGCCGTCTACGGCCCGCGCAACTGCATCAAAAGCCTGAACGGCCAATGCCTGCACGCTAAAGAATTGGGCTTTATTCACCCTGCAACGCAGCAGTGGGTGCAGTTTGACTCGCCGCTGCCTGCCTATTTTACAGAGTTTCTGACACGGTTAAGAAAGGAACATCGCGCATGAAATCAGCGCTAAGCGATACCCTTGTCATCTGTGATATGGATAACACGCTGCTCACCGCCAAAGAGGGGCTGCCGGCCTGCAACCGCACGGTCATCAACCTCTTTACCAGCTTGGGCGGCCTGTTTACCGTGGCTACCGGCCGCCCGCCGGAGTCGATCCGCGCAGCGTTGGAAGGCATACGCCTTTCGCTGCCGGCCATCTCCTGCAACGGCGCGCTGCTGTATGATTTTTCCACCGAGACGGTGCTGCACCGCTCGACCCTCAACCGGGAGCAGGCCACCACGGCTATCAAGGACATCCTGAACAAGTTCCCGCGCATGGGTGTGGAGGTCATGGCCGGCAACGGCGAGATGTACGTCATCCACGCCAACGAGACTACCCACGCCCACCAGGTGGACGAACACCTGGGCAGCATTGCCTGCCCCATTGACTGTGTGCCGGACGGCTGGGTCAAGGTAGTGTTTGCCGCTGACCCCGAGGCCATCCGCAAGCTGGGGCAGTACGCCAAAACCAAGTACTACGGCCGGGATAACTACTTCCTGGCCACCAACAACATTTACTTAGAGATCATGCCCGGCGGCGTCAGCAAGGCCACCGGCTTGCAGGACCTTTGCGCATTGATGAACAAATCCATCAAAAACACCATCGTCATCGGTGATTACTATAACGATCTTGAACTGATGCGCACCGCAGGCCACGCTGTGGCCGTTGCCAATGCACCCGCCGAGGTCAAGGCCACTGCCGACGAGGTGACCACCTGCACCTGCGCCGAGGGCGCGGTAGGTGAGTACCTGTACGCACTGATCGACCGGGCAACAAAATCCTGACGCCATCTGGGCAAAGGGGGCTGTACGATGAAAGTAAGCGAACTGATGAACCCCGCAGGCGTGCGCCTGTACGCCAACATCAAAGAGGCCGCCGACGTGCTGGGCATCCTGGTAGAATTGCAGGAGGAGACCGGCGCCATCACCAATGGCACGGCCTACTATAATGCTGTCTGCCAGCGGGAAAACTTCGGCGGCACCACGGCCATCGGGGAAGGCATCGCGCTGCCCCACGCCTGCAACGCCGGGGTATCGGCCCCCAGCATTTCGGCCCTGACGCTGCGCCACGGCGTGGATTGGGGTGCCCCGGACGTCCGGGCGGTGGACCTTTTGTTCATGATCGCCGTGCCCCCGGGAAATGAAAGCCTGCACCTGCAAATTTTAGCACGGCTGGTCAACCTGCTCAGCCGCAACTCGCTGGTGGACGCTTTGCGCCACGCCAGCAGCCCGGAACGCTTTGTGGAGCTGATCGCCAAGACAGAGAATGCCTGCTTTGCTGATTGACCCACCTAAATCTCAAAACTATATAAACAGTCCGCTGCGGAACCCGAAAAAGGGGAGCAATGGGCTGTTTTGCTGTTTTTTGGTAAAAATGCCGAGAATTCGCTGCTGCAAAGTGCCAAATTTGGCAAGATAGACATTGCTTTAAAGCATTAAACTGTGCTATACTTTAAAGCACTAAAGCAACTGCTTTTGAGGGCACGCTGTGCGGCGCGTAAGCATGTTGCCGTTATTTGGAGGAAACAAAGATGAAAAAGGCACTTTCACTCGCTATGGCAGCTGCCATGACCATGGGTCTGGCAGCTTGCGGCAGCACTGCATCCAGCACCGCTGCTGCTGATTCCACCCCTGCATCTTCCACCGCGGAGAGCGAAGAAACTTCCGCCGCCGAAAGCACCGACGACAAGGTCTATACCGTCGGCATCTGCCAGTTGGTCCAGCACGATGCGCTGGACGCCGCCACTCAGGGCTTCAAGGACGCTTTGACCGAGAAGCTGGGCGAGGGCAACGTCAAGTTTGACGAGCAGAACGCCTCCGGCGATTCCGCCAACTGCACCACCATCGTCAGCGGCTTTGTCTCCACTGGCGTCGATCTGATCCTGGCCAACGCCACCGCCCCGCTGCAGGCTGCTGCCCAGGCTACCGCCGACATCCCCGTCCTCGGCACCTCTGTTACCGACTACGCCACTGCGCTGGACATCTCTGACTGGACCGGCACTGTGGGCAACAACATCTCCGGCACCTCTGACCTGGCCCCGCTGGACCAGCAGGCAGCCATGATCCAGGAGATGTTCCCGAACGCTAAGACTGTTGGCCTGCTTTACTGCAGCGCCGAGCCCAACTCCGTCTACCAGTGCGATGTCATTGAAGGCTATCTCACGGAGATGGGCCTGGAGACCACCCGCTACGCTTTCACCGATACCAACGATGTCACCTCCGTCACCCAGGCCGCTGCTGCTGCCTCTGACGTGATCTACATCCCCACCGATAACACCGCTGCTTCCAACACCGAGGCCATCGCCAATGTGGTCATCCCGGAGAAGATTCCTGTGGTTGCCGGCGAGGAAGGCATCTGCAAGGGCTGCGGTGTTGCCGCCCTGTCCATCAGCTACTACGATCTGGGCTACAAGACTGGTGAGATGGCTGCCGAGATCCTGGCCGATGGCGCCGATGTCTCCACCATGCCTGTTGAGTTTGCCCCCAACGTTACCAAAAAGTACAACGCAGCCAACTGCGAAGCACTGGGCATCACCCCGCCGGACGGCTATGAGGCCATTGCCGACTAAAAAATCCTGAATCACACGCACGAATAAACAGCGAGGAGAGGGTTGAAACGGCTCTTTCCCCGCTGTTTTGGTGCATCGTTTCCCCAGCATGATTCCAAAAAAGTTCGGAGGTTTTATTCATGGGATTCTTTGCTTCCCTGATCAACTCAATGCCCAGTGCTGTGGCCCAGGGCCTTATCTGGGGCATTATGGCCATCGGCGTCTACCTAACCTACCGCATCCTGGATGTGGCCGATTTGACGGTCGACGGCTCTCTTGGTACCGGCGGTGCGGTCTGCGTTGTTATGGTGCTTAACGGGGTGCCGGTGGGGCTGGCCCTGCTGGCGGCTACGGCAGCAGGTATGCTGGCGGGCCTTGTTACGGGCCTGTTCCACACGGCCTGCGGCATCCCGGCTATTTTGGCCGGTATTTTGACCCAGCTGGCGCTGTATTCGGTCAACCTCCGCATCATGGGCTTCGGCACGGGCGGCGGCAAAGCCAACCTGCCCATCAGCGTGGATAAGTACGGCCTGCTGGTCTCGGCCCGTTATGTCCGCAATGTGGCCCTCAATAACCCCATCCTGATCCTGACCATCTTCTGCGCGGTGCTGATCGCTGTGCTGTACTGGTTCTTTGGCACTGAGCTGGGCTGCTCTCTGCGTGCCACCGGCGCTAACCAGAACATGGCCCGTGCCCAGGGCATCAACACCAACGTCACCAAGGTGCTGGGCCTGATGATCTCCAACGGCCTGGTCGCGCTGGCCGGCGGTCTGCTGGCCCAGTATCAGGGCTTCTCCGACATCAACATGGGCCGTGGTGCTATCGTCATTGGTCTGGCGGCGGTCATCATCGGCGAGGTCATCTTCAGCCGTATCTTCCGCAACTTTGCTCTCAAGCTGCTGTCCGCCGTTATCGGCGCTATCATCTATTACATCGTCATGGTCTTTGTCCTGCGCCTGGGCCTGTCTACCGACGACCTGAAGCTGCTCACTGCTTTGGTAGTGGCGCTGTTCCTGACCATCCCGTACTGGAAGGGCAAATACTTCACCAAGACCTCGGTGAAAAAGGGGGAGAAGAACCATGCTTGAGATCAAAAACGTCTACAAGACCTTTAACGCCGGCACAGTCAACGAGAAAGTGGCCCTGCAAGACCTGAACCTGACGCTGGAAGACGGCGATTTCGTTACCGTCATCGGCGGCAACGGCGCGGGCAAATCCACCATGCTCAACGCGGTAGCCGGTGTCTGGCCTATCGATATGGGCAAGATCCTCATCGACGGGCAGGACGTCACCCGCCTGTCGGAGCATCAGCGCGCCAAGTACATCGGCCGTGTCTTTCAGGACCCGATGATGGGCACCGCCGCCACCATGGGCATTGAGGAAAACCTCGCCCTGGCGGCCCGCCGCGGCGTGACCCGCTCGCTGAAAGTGGGCATCACCAAAAAAGAGCGCGAGGAATACCACGAGCTGCTTAAAACGCTGGACCTGGGCCTGGAGGACCGCATGACCAGCAAGGTTGGCCTGCTTTCCGGCGGCCAGCGCCAGGCGGTCACCCTGTTGATGGCCACCCTGAAAAAGCCCAAGCTGCTTTTGCTGGACGAGCACACCGCCGCCCTGGACCCCAAGACGGCCGCTAAGGTGCTGGCCCTCTCGGAGAAGATCGTGCAGGAGAACCACCTGACCACCCTGATGATCACCCACAACATGAAGGATGCCATCAAGTACGGCAACCGCCTGATCATGATGTACGAGGGCCATGTCATCTACGATGTGCGCGGTGAGGAAAAAGCCAACCTGCAGGTCAGCGACCTGCTCCAGCGCTTTGAGCAGGTCAGCGACGGCGGCTTTGCCAACGACCGCATGCTGCTCTCCTGATCGGCAATAAACACCATACAAAAACCAGCGCGGCGGCTTTCCCGGCAAAAGGGGAAGGCCGCCGCGTTTTCGTTTGTCTGTGCTGGGTAAAACTCGAACTCACCACTGCCGCCGGTACTCGCCGGGGGTGGTACCCTCCACCTTTTTAAACAGGCGGGAAAAATAGTTGGCATCGTTCAGTCCGCACTCCTGGGCCACAGCCTCGATGCTGCGGTCGGTAAAGCGCAGCAGCCGCTTGGATTGGGTAATACGCAGCTGCACAAGATAGTTGGTGACCGATTGACCGAACTGCTCCTTAAACACGCGGGTCAGGTAGAACTTGTTGATGTAGAACCGCTCAGCCAGCGCGTCCAGCGTGATCTTCTCGGTGTAGTGGGTGTCCAGATAATCCTTGATCTCCTGCAAGTTCTGCTTTTTGCTGCCCGGCGCGCGGGCGGTGTCCGGGTGCCAGCTTTCTTCCATCAGCAGGGTCAGCAGGGCAATCAGCTTTTCATAAATCTGCATGTCCCGCACGTAAGTGTCGGATTCCGCCAGCGCGTACAATTCGTCCAGCAGCGCCGCGTATCCGCCGGGGTCAGCAGCGCGGAAGCAGGGCAGGCCGCCCCGCTCCTGATACTTTTTGTAAATGGCCGCCATGTTCGGCCCATAAAAATGCACCCAGTGCAGCTGCCACAGATCGTCCCCGGTGCGGTGCTGGTAGGGGCGCTGGCAGTCCAGAAACACGCAGTCCCCGGCATGCAGCTCGTGCCAGGCACCCTCGTACTCCAACACACCGGAGCCGCTCTCCACCCAAAAAAACAGGTAGGACGCCAGCCCCTTGCGGGTGCTGGTGTGGGGCTGCCGCGCCTGCAAACTGCCCACCTCCTGCAGATGGATGAGGTTCGACCGCGCAAAAGGGGAGGGCGTGTAGATCACGCGCCGGGAATGTACCAGCTTGCCGTCAAAAAATGGTGTTTTCATGATGCCCTCCTGCCAAAGTTCCTTGCAGGCATCATACCACAGCGGCATACAAAAAGTCAATATAATGCTACTGCTTTGCAAGATTACCCCTACAGCAACAGGAAAAAATCCGCTACAATAACAAACAAGGCCCAATCAAAAGCATTTATATGCCGCATAAAAAGTGCGGTAGAAAGGATATACAGTTATGAAAAAAGCACTCATCACCGGTATCACCGGCCAGGACGGCAGCTATCTGGCGGAGTTCCTGCTGGAAAAAGGCTACGATGTCCACGGCATCATCCGCCGTTCTTCTGTCGATTACCGAGAGCGCATCGCCCATCTGGAAGGCCACCCCAACTTCCACCTGCATTACGGCGACCTCAGCGATTCGATGAGCATCCTCTCGGTCGTCGGCAAGGTCCGCCCCGATGAAATTTACAACCTCGCCGCCCAGAGCCACGTCCAGGTCAGTTTCGATGTGCCGGAGTTCACCGCCGATGTCGACGCTACCGGCGTGCTGCGCGTGCTGGAGGCCGTGCGTCTGTGCGGCCTGACCGACACCTGCCGCATCTACCAGGCATCCACCTCGGAGCTGTACGGCAAGGTCGAGGAAGTGCCACAGAACGAGAACACCCCGTTCCACCCCTACAGCCCCTACGCCGTCGCCAAGCAGTACGGCTTCTGGATCGTGAAGGAGTACCGCGAGGCCTACAACATGTTCTGCTGCTCCGGTATCCTCTTCAACCACGAGTCCGAGCGCCGCGGTGAGACCTTTGTCACCCGCAAGATCACCCTGGCTGCCGCCCGCATCGCCCAGGGCAAACAGGATAAGCTCTACCTGGGCAACCTGTCCAGCCTGCGCGATTGGGGCTACGCCAAGGATTATGTCGAGTGCATGTGGCTGATCTTGCAGAACAAAAAGCCGGAGGATTTCGTCATCGCCACCGGTGAGCAGCACTCGGTGCGTGAGTTCTGCCAGCTGGCCTTCCACAATGTGGGCATCGAGCTGGAATTTGTCGGCGAGGGCATGAATGAGAAGGGCATCGACAAGGCTACCGGCAAGGTCGTTATCGAGGTCAGCCCCGACTTCTACCGCCCCACCGACGTTGTCAATCTCTGGGGCGACCCCAGCAAGGCCAAGCGCGAGCTGGGCTGGAACCCCACCAAGACCACCTTTGCCGAGCTGGTCAAGATCATGGTCGACCACGATATGAAGAAGGTCGCCGTCGAGCGCGCCGAGGAACATATCCAGACCAATCTGGCCGAATACCTTGAAAAAGGTGTCATCAAATAAGTATAATTACTATTATCACTATCCTATTCATTCTATTCATCCTATTCATTACATTCGCCGCCTTTCGCCGCCTAATGAATAAGATGAATAGGATGAATGTAATGAATATAATGAATAGGATAGTAATTTTATATTAGGAGTATAGTAACACTCCAAATTTTGCCGCGCTGAAGCGGGAGGAATATGCAATTATGATGGAGAAAAACGCAAAGATCTATGTAGCCGGGCATCGCGGCATGGTGGGCAGCGCCATCGTGCGGGAACTGCAGCGCCAGGGCTATACCAATATCATCACCCGTACCCATAAGGAGCTGGACCTCTGCCGCCAGCAGGATGTGGAGGATTTCTTCGCCGCCGAAAAGCCGGAGTATGTCTTTTTGGCAGCGGCCAAGGTGGGCGGCATCGTCGCCAACCAGGAGGCCCTGGCCGACTTCATGTACTACAACATGACGCTGGAGATGAACGCTATCCACTCCGCCTGGCAGAACGGCTGCAAAAAGCTGGAATTCCTGGGTTCTTCCTGCATCTACCCCCGCATGGCGCCCCAGCCCATGCAGGAAAGCTGCCTGCTGACCAGTGAGTTGGAAAAGACCAACGAGGCCTACGCCCTGGCCAAGATCAGCGGCCTGAAATACTGCGAGTTCCTGAACCGCCAGTACGGCACTGACTATATCAGCGTCATGCCCACCAACCTCTACGGCCCCAACGATAACTACCATCCCACCCACAGCCATGTGGTACCCGCCCTCATCCGCCGCTTCCACGAAGCCAAGGTCAACGGCGTCGAGAGCGTCACCTGCTGGGGCGATGGCAGCCCGCTGCGCGAGTTCTTGTATGTGGACGACCTTGCCAACCTGTGCGTCTTCCTGATGAATAACTACTCCGGCAACGAGACCGTCAACGCCGGCACCGGCAAGGAGCTGACCATCAAGGAACTGACCGAGCTGGTGGCTAAGGTCGTCGGCTACACCGGCGAGATCAAGTGGGATACCTCCAAGCCCAACGGCACGCCCCGCAAGCTGCTGGACGTCAGCAAAGCTACCAAGCTGGGCTGGACCTACAAGACCGAGCTGGAAGACGGCCTGCGCCTTTCCTACGAGGACTTCCTGCATAACCCGATGCGCGCCGAGCGTTGAAAAGGAGATTGCATGAATATTATCCTGCTTTCCGGCGGCTCCGGCAAACGCCTGTGGCCGCTGTCTAATGACATCCGCTCCAAGCAGTTCATCAAAATTTTCAAGACCGCCGACGGCTACGAGTCGATGGTCCAGCGCGTCTACCGCCAGATCACCGAGGTGGACAAGGACGCCAGCGTTACCATCGCCACCAGCAAGACCCAGGTGTCGGCCATCCATAACCAGCTGGGTGACTCGGTGGGCGTCTGCGTTGAGCCCTGCCGCCGCGATACCTTCCCGGCTATCGCCCTGGCCACGGCCTACCTGCATGATGTAAAGGGCGTCGGCCCGGATGAGCCTGTCGTCGTATGCCCGGTGGACCCCTATGTCAATAACGACTACTTCGAGGCTCTCAAGCAGCTGTCTGACCTGGCTGAAAAGGGCGGGGCCAACCTCTCCCTGATGGGCATTGAGCCGACCTATCCCAGCGAGAAGTACGGCTACATCATCCCCGAAAGTGCTGGCTCCGTCAGCCCGGTGCGCACTTTTAAGGAGAAGCCCGACGCCAAAACGGCGGAGCAGTACATCGCCCAGGGCGCACTGTGGAACGGCGGCGTCTTTGCCTACCGCCTGGGCTACGTGCTGGACCGCGCCCATGAACTCATCGACTTCACCGACCATCAGGACCTCTTCAATAAGTACGAAACGCTGAACAAGATCAGCTTCGACTACGCCGTGGTCGAGCACGAGTCCAAAATTCAGGTCATGCGTTTTGCGGGGCAGTGGAAGGACATGGGCACCTGGAACACCCTGACCGAGGCGATGGAAGAACCGAAGATCGGCAAAGCCATCTTGAACGACGCCTGCGAGAACGTGCATGTGCTGAACGAGCTGGACGTGCCGGTGCTTTGCATGGGCCTGAAAGATGTGGTGGTCTCTGCCAGTCCCGAGGGCATCCTCGTCTCCGACAAAGAGCAGTCCAGCTACATCAAGCCCTTTGTGGACAAGATCGACCAGCAGATCATGTTTGCCGAGAAGTCCTGGGGCAGCTTCCGTGTGCTGGACGTGGAGGATGAAAGCCTGACTATCAAGATCACGCTGAACCCCGGCCACCGTATGAACTACCACAGCCATGCCCGCCGGGATGAGGTGTGGACGGTCATCTCCGGCCGCGGCTATGCCATCGTCGACGGCGTAAAGACCACCGTGCAGGCAGGGGATGTGGTGAAGATGCCCGCCGGCAGCCGCCACACCATCGTGGCCGACACCGAACTGAAAGTGATGGAAGTCCAGCTTGGCCGCGACATCAGTGTCCACGATAAAGAAAAGTTCCCGTTCCCGGAAGTGTAACCGTTAAACTCGGCCAAAACCGTAAATTTTGCCGCGGGGCACTTGACTTATGCCGAAAAATCAGTATAATAGTCTTGTTGCCCTTGTGTGCTGGTATGGCTCAGTTGGTAGAGCAGCTGATTCGTAATCAGCAGGTCGCCAGTTCAAGTCTGGCTACCAGCTCCAAGCGTAAAAGTCTGCGACAGGTTTCCTGTCGCAGGCTTTTTGTGTATGAGGGAGAGACACGGCAAAAATTAAACAAAAACAGCAAAAATGTTGCTTGAACTTAAACCTCGGTTCCATGTTATAGTTTTATGGCAGGTTGAAGACCTGCGGCCTTGACAAACCCGCCGGCTGCATGTATGATAGAGCAGTTGATTTTGCAAGCATACTAAAAAAGTAGGAAATAAAACCCCAAGGAGGGAACATCCCCATCATGACAGAACGCCTTGCCCAGATATTGGCGGATTCCTTTTTTAAGATCCTGATCCCCGGCATTACCGTCACCATCCCGTTGACGGCGTTGTCCTTTTCTATTTCTCTTGTCATCTCCGTGGCGGTGGCGCTGGTGCAGTTTGCCCAGGTGCCGGTACTTACCAAGCTGGCCCGCCTGTACATCTGGATCATCCGCGGTACGCCCATTCTGGTGCAGCTGTTTGTAGTGTTCTACGGCCTGCCGGGTGTCGGCATCCTCATCGAGCCGTTCCCTGCGGCGGTGCTGGTGTTTTCCATCAACGAGGGTGCTTACGGTGCCGAGACTATCCGCGCGGCGCTGGAATCGGTGCCCAAGGGCCAGCTGGAAGCAGGGCAGTGCGTGGGCATGAGCTACATGCAGATCATGTGGCGCATCATCCTGCCGCAAGCCCTGCGCACGGCGTTCCCCACGCTGGCCAACTCCCTGATCGCCATGGTCAAGGATACCTCTCTGGCGGCCAATATCACCGTGACCGAAATGTTCATGACCACCCAGCGCATCGTCGCCCGCACCTACGAGCCGCTGGCCCTCTATTTGGAGGTCGGCCTTGTCTACCTGCTGTTCTGCACGGTGCTGACCCGCGTGCAGGCCTGGGGCGAGAAGCTGCTGAACCGCCGCGGCGCACAAAGGAGTTGATACGATGCTGGAAATCCATGATCTGCAAAAATCCTTCGGTGACCTGCATGTCTTAAGGGGCATCAATCTCAATATCCAGAAGGGCGATGTCGTGGCCGTCCTCGGCTCCAGCGGCAGCGGCAAAACAACGCTTCTGCGCTGCATGAACTTTTTGGAGCATGCCGATGCGGGCACCATGGTCTTTGACGGCCAGCAGGTGGAGCTGAGCCGCATCACCCACGCCCAGATTCACGCCCTGCGCCGCCGCACTGGTTTTGTGTTCCAAAACTACAACCTGTTCGCCAACAAGACCGCGCTGCAAAACGTGACCGAGGGCCTTGTCATTGCCCGCAAGATGGACAAGCACCAGGCCGACGAGATCGCCCGTGCCGCGCTGGATAAAGTCGGCATGGGGGACCGCTGCGACCACTATCCCAGCCAGCTTTCCGGCGGCCAGCAGCAGCGCGTGGCCATTGCCCGCGCCATTGCTTACGACCCGGAGATCCTCTATTTCGACGAGCCGACCTCGGCCCTCGACCCCGAGCTGACCGGCGAGGTGCTGACCGTCATGCGCCGTTTGGCCGATGAGGGTCGCACGATGCTGGTCGTCACCCACGAGATGGACTTTGCCCGCCATGTGGCCAACCGCGTTGTCTTTATGGACGCCGGCGTCATCGTGGAGCAGGCCGACGCCGAAACTTTCTTCACCAACCCGCAGCAGCCCCGCACCCGGGAGTTCCTGCAGAATTACAAACAAAGGAGTTTTACCTGATGAACCGTAAAAAGATCACCGCCCTGGCCCTGACCGCCGCTATTTCCGCCGCCGTGCTGGCTGGCTGCGGCAGCTCTGCCGCTTCTTCCGCTGCCCCGGCTGCTGATTCCGCCGCCGCCAGCGCCACCACCGATACCGCCGCTTCTGCCGACCTGCTGAGCCAGATCCGGGAGCGCGGCACCATCACCGTCGCCATGGAGGGCACCTGGGCCCCCTGGACCTACCACGATGAAAACGACAACCTCGTCGGCTATGACGTGGAAGTTGCTACCCTGATCGCCGAGAAGCTGGGCGTTGAGCCGGAGTTCATCGAGGGCGAGTGGGACGGCCTGCTGGCTGGTCTGGACGCTGGCCGTTACGACATCATGGTCAACGGCGTGGACATCACCGAGGAGCGCGCCGAGAAATACGACTTCTCCGAGCCGTACGCCTACAACCGCACCGCCGTCATCACCAAGGGTGATAACGACACCATCAACAGCCTGGAAGATCTGAAGGACAAAAAGACCGCCAACACCATCTCCAGCACCTACGCCCAGCTGGCTGAGCAGTACGGCGCCGACGTTACCGGCGTGGACGACCTGAACCAGACCTTCGAACTGCTGAACAGCGGCCGCATCGATGCTACCCTGAACGCTGAGGTTACCTTCTACGACTACACCAAAGAGCATCCCGACGCCAACGTCAAGATCGCAGTCCTGACCCAGGACGCCAACGAGGTTGCTATCCCGCTGCGCAAGGGCGATGAGACCGCCACCCTGCGTGAGGCTATTAACACCGCCATTGACGAGCTGCGTGCCTCCGGCCAGCTGAAAGATCTGAGCGAGAAGTACTTCGGCACCGACATTTCCTCCAACGACTAACAGGGAACCGGCCGCCTGACAGCCTACAGCAACCACACCGCTCTGCAGTGTTCTCTGCAGGGCGGTTTTCTTGCGAAAAACCGCAAAATTTGCATGGTTTCACCCCTTGATTTTGCCGCCGCGCGTGCTATAATAACAGCCGCGGTATTTATAAGGGCCGCCGTGATAGAGAACGCATTTTGGAAAGTAGAGAGTATAGAGGGAATAAACGCACTATGACAAAAGACCTTACCGGCGGCAGCCCGCTGAAAGTGATCCTGTTCTTCACCCTGCCGCTTGTGCTGGGCAATCTGTTCCAGCAGTTTTACGCGCTGGCAGATACCATCATCGTAGGCCGTTTCTGCGGCGTCAGTGCGCTGGCGTCGGTCGGCTCCACCGGCTCCATCAACTACCTGATCCTGGGCTTCGTCATTGGCATCTGCAATGGTTTTGCCATCCCCATCGCTCAGCTGTTCGGCGCACGGGATTACAGCGACCTGCGCCGCCATGTGGCTAATGCCGCCTGGCTGTGCATCGCATTCAGCGTAGTGCTTACCATCACCACGGTGACCCTGACCCGCCCGCTGCTGGTGCTGATGCAGACGCCTGAGGACATCCTGGACGGCGCGGTCATCTATATTGGCTGGATCTTCGCCAGCATCCCGTTCATCTTTTTGTACAATATGGTCGCCAGCATCATGCGCGCCCTGGGCGACAGCAAAACGCCGCTGTACTTCCTGATCCTGACCAGCGCCCTGAACATCGGCCTGGATCTTTTGTTCATCGTGCCGTTCAAGATGGGAATCCTCGGCGCAGCGCTGGCCACCGATATTTCCCAGGCCATCTCTGGCGTGGTCAGCTTCGGCTTCCTGTGCCGCAAGTTTGAGGTGCTGCATATGCAGAAAGGCGAGCTCGCCTTCAGCAAGCGCGCCTGCACCCGCCTGATGGGCATCGGCGTGCCGATGGGCTTGCAGTGCAGCATCACGGCCATCGGCAGCGTTATCATGCAGTGGGCCGTCAACGTGCTGGGCAGCACGGCTGTCGCCGCCGTCACCGCCGCCAGCAAGACGATGAACCTGCTGACCGTCCCGCTGGAGAGCGTCGGCACGGCCATGGCCACCTACTCGGGCCAGAACCTGGGGGCCGCCCGGATGGACCGCGTGCGCAAAGGCGTTACCAGCGCACTGCTGATCGCCACCGTCTACAGCATTGCTTCGGCTCTTATCCTGCATTTTGCCGATGTAGCCGTCATGTCCCTCTTCCTCGACACGACCACCGAGGTGGAGATCGTCGCCATGGGGCGCGAGTACCTCTTCTGGAACAGCGTGTTTTTCGTGCCGCTGGGTGCGCTGATCGTCTGGCGTTACAGCATCCAGGGCCTGGGCTTCTCCACGCTGGCCATGATGGCCGGCGTGGCCGAGATGATCGCCCGTACCGCCGTGGCCATCGTGCTGGTGCCGATGCTGGGCTACTTTGGCGCCGAGCTGGCGAACCCCGCCGCTTGGATCGCGGCCTGCATCTTCCTGTACCCGGCCTACCGCTGGACCTGCCACCAGTTGGACAACCGCCTGCTGGCCGCCCGCCTGCATATTCAGAGCGAAAGCCCGGAACACGAAGCTGCCCTGTAAAGCAAACGCAGATTGAATTCTACGCAAAACAGCCGCCCCTTGGGGCGGCTGTTTGCATATTCCTGCATATTTTCCCGCACTGCTCTTGCCGAAAGCCGGTAAACAGCGTATAATAACAACTATCTTAGTTGGGAAAGGAAAGAGCAGATATGCCGCAGAAAAAGCCGTTTGTTACGCTGGCCCAGGCACGGGCCATTGCCGCCGAAATCCCCACGCCCTTCCACCTGTATGATGAGGCCGGTATCCGCGAGAACGCCCGCAAGGTCAACGCCGCATTCAGCTGGAATAAAGGCTTCAAGGAGTACTTTGCCGTCAAGGCCACCCCGAACCCTTACATCCTGAAAATTCTGCAGGAGGAGGGCTGCGGCGTCGACTGCTCCAGCTACACCGAGCTGCTGATGGGCGAGGCCTGCGGCTTTACCGGCAGCGACATCATGTTTTCCTCCAACGAGACGCCGGCGCAGGACATGCAGAAAGCCTACGAGCTGGGCGCTTACATCAACCTGGACGATTTGACCCATGTGGACTTCCTCAAAGAAACGGCCGGTATCCCCAAGACCGTTTGCTGCCGCTACAATCCGGGTGGTGTGTTTGAGCTGGGCAACGGCATCATGGATAACCCCGGCGACGCCAAGTACGGTATGAGCGAGGACCAGATGGCCGAAGCCTACACCCGTCTGATGGCATTGGGCGCTGAGGAGTTCGGCATCCATTCCTTCCTCGCCAGCAACACCGTCACCGATGACTATTATCCCAAACTCGCCGGCATCCTGTTTGAACTGGCCGTCCGTCTGCACAAGCGCACCGGCGCAAAAATCAAGTTTATCAACCTGTCCGGCGGCGTGGGCATTGCCTATCGTCCTGACCAGCGGAGCAATGATATTGCCGCCATCGGCGAAGGCGTGCGCAAAAAGTTTGAGGAGATCCTCGTGCCCGCTGGGATGGGCGATGTAGCCATCTTTACCGAGATGGGCCGCTTCATGCTGGCACCCTACGGTGCCCTCATTACCACCGCCATCCACGAAAAGCACATTTATAAGGAGTATATCGGTGTCGACGCCTGTGCCGCCAACCTGATGCGCCCGGCCATGTACGGCTCCTACCACCACATCACCGTGCTGGGCAAGGAAGAAGCTCCCTGCGACCACAAGTACGATGTGGTCGGCGGCCTGTGCGAGAATAACGATAAGTTTGCCATCGACCGCATGTTGCCTGAAATCGACAAGGGCGACATCCTCTTTATCCACGATGCCGGTGCCCACGGCTTCTCGATGGGCTACAACTACAACGGGCGGCTGCGCTCCGCCGAGGTCCTGCTGCGCCCCGATGGTTCGGCCGAGCTCATTCGTCGCGCCGAGCGCCCGGGCGATTATTTTGCCACGCTCGACGTGCTGCCGTGCGGCCGTGAGCTGCTGGCAAAGTCGCGCGCCGAAAGCGCCCGCCGTGCCGCCCGGCATAGCACCCGTTCCCCGCCGTCCCGGCAAAAGCCCGCCCGCGTCCGCCCCGCCGAAGCACATCGACGCCTTTTTGCCGCGCCCGCCCGGCTCCGGCACAGCCGCCGCCCGCGCCGCCGCGTTCCGCTGTGCCCCCAAGGGGGGATCGAATCCTTGGGCTGTTCCGGCTGGAGACCGCGGCCCCCTCTCGCGTGAATTTTCGCAAAATTCAGGGGTGGGGGTATTAGCCCCAAAACAAAAAAAGACCGCCCCGAAGGACGATCTCTGGTGGTATTTCTAATGGCTATTTGAGCCGGTAATAACAGGTGCTTTTGCCGCTGCCTTCTCGTGCCAGTTCGCCGGATGCGACCAGCTTGCGAAGCGCGCCCTCGACGGAGCTGACACTCAGTGAAGGGCACAACTCCCGAATATCCTGCTTGGTAAATCGACCGATTTTATGGAGTGTTGCCTGATTCACCATTTCAAGCGCAGACTGTTTCTTCTCCACGAGGAAAAAACGATCCTCAAAATCGCGATAGGCAGAAAGGACGGTACCCAGCAGATACTTGATAAATGGAATTGCATCTTCCTGGCCATCGTGCCAGCCTGTCTGCGACTGCCGAAGTACATCGTAGTAAAGATCTTTGTTTTTCGCAATCTTGGCTTCCAATGAGATATATTTGCCCACATAGAAGCCACTGCGGTACAGCAGCAGGGTCGTGAGCAGACGACTCATTCGGCCATTTCCATCGTTGAAGGGATGAATACACAGAAAGTCGTGGATGAAAACCGGGATGAGAATCAGCGGCTCGGCTTCCAGATTACCTATAGCGCGATTGTATTCATTACAGATGCTATCCAGCGCGTCCGGCGTTTCAAAGGGCGCAAGAGGCGTGAACAGCGTCTCGGTATGCCCGTCCGGATAAGTGGCGCTGATGTAGTTCTGTACGCTCTTTGTCTGACCGGCCATAGGATTGTTCATATGGCTGTAAAGAATTTTGTGCAGCTGAAGAATGTAATTGCGAGTGATCGGGATAACGTCGAAGTTCTCATGAATGACGCTCAGTGCGTCACGATATCCGGCAATTTCCTGCTCATCGCGGTTACGTGGCGTGGTCTTTTCTTCCACCAGCTGGCGAATGCGCGTGCTTGTGGTAACAATGCCTTCGATGGCGTTGGAAGCCTCGGTACTCTGAATCTTCGCAATCTCTACCAGCTTTTCCAACTCCTCCGGGCGCTGCTTAAGATACATCTCCTGCTTTCCGGCTTCTTTATAGATGGCGGCGATCAGGCCAAGTATCTCGGAATCCCACTTCTGCTCCCGAATCGCTGCGTAATGAAATTCTCTCATTGCCTTACCCTCCAATCGGTTTCCCTTAAATTATGCCACAGAATAAGGGAAACGTCAACCTGTTAAGAGAAATCTCCCTTATTATTCTGCTGGAAATCAGGGAAATTATGCTGTTAAAGGAGAACACATGAATACGGATATGAAGCTGCAAAAGGTGCCGGTCGAAAAGCTGAAACCGGCGAAATACAACCCGCGCAAGGACTTAAAGCCGGGCGATCCGGCCTATGAGAAGATCAAGCGCAGCATGACCACCTATGGCTATGTCGACCCCGTAATCTGGAACGAGGTCACCGGCAATATCGTGGGCGGTCATCAGCGGTACAAGGTGCTGGTCGCGGAGGGCGTAAAGGAAATCGACTGCGTGGTGGTGCATATCGAAAACCCGCAGGACGAGAAGGCGCTGAACATCGCGCTCAACAAAGCGGTCGGCGAATGGGAGCCGAAGGCACTGGCGGATCTTCTGTCCGACCTTCAGCTTTCCGGATATGATCTGGGCGCGACTGGCTTTGACGCTGCGGAGGTGGACGACCTGTTCTCCAAAGTCCATGACAAGGACGTGAAGGACGATGACTGCAACATCGACGCGGACGAGCTGCAGCCCTTTGTGCAGGAGGGCGACGTTTGGACGTTGGGCCGCCATCGCATGGTGTGCGGCGACTCCACGCAGCCGGAAAACCTCACGCTGCTCATGAACGGCAGCAAGGCGAATCTCGTCGTAACCGACCCGCCGTACAACGTGTCCATCGTGGGCCGTACCAAGGATGCGCTCACCATCCAGAACGACGATATGGAGGATGGGAAGTTCTACGACTTCCTCCTGTCGGCTTTCCGTGCTATCGTGCCGCATCTGGCCGAAGGCGCGTCCGCCTATATCTTCCACGCGGACACAGAAGGACTGAATTTCCGCAGGGCGTTCAAGGAAGCTGGTTTTCACATCTCCGGCGTGTGTATCTGGGTAAAGAACACCATGGTGCTGGGACGCAGCCCTTATCAATGGCAGCATGAACCGGTGCTCTATGGCTGGCTGCCCAACGGCAAGCACAAATGGTTCTCTGACCGCAAGCAGACCACCGTCTGGAAATATGACCGGCCTACCCAGAGCAAGCTGCACCCGACCATGAAGCCGCTGCCGCTGCTGGCGTACCCCATTAAGAACAGCTCTGCGCCCAACGCCATTGTGTTGGATACCTTTGGCGGTTCGGGCAGTACCCTCATGGCCTGCGAGCAGACGGATCGCATCTGCTACACCATGGAGCTTGACACGCGCTACGCCAGCGTCATTGTGGAGCGATTCCGGGCAGCCTGTCCAAACGCCAAAATCAGCGTGGTTCGGGATGGGCAGGAGCTTCCGTATGAAGCTGTTCTTACGACTTAATAAGATGATCTTTTGCGAAGGGAGGTGACCAGCATGGCGACCAGAGGACGAAAGCCCAAGCCCACGGCGCTCAAAATTCTTGAGGGCAATCCGGGCAAGCGACCGCTTAACGAAAATGAGCCGATCCCGCCCAAGGGCAGCATCAAGTGCCCGACATGGCTGCTGCCGGAGGCAAAAAAGGAATGGAAGCGGCTGGCTCCCTCCCTTGAAGCCATGGGCGTGCTCACCATGGCCGACCTGACGGCCTTCGAGGGATACTGTCAGGCATATGCCAGATGGAAGGAAGCCGAGGGGTTCATCACCCAGCACGGTTCCATCTTTCAGACACCGTCCGGTTATGTGCAGCAGGTTCCGCAGGTCAGCATCGCCCAGCAGAACCTGAAGATCATGCAGTCGTTCTGCTCCGAGTTTGGTCTGACTCCCGCGACCCGTGCCCGCATTATTGCAGCGGGCGGCGGCTCGGACGACACCTTCTCAGAAGACCCCATGGAAAAGCTGCTGAAGGGCGGGTGGAACGGCGATGTTTGACGAACGAAAAGCCCGGCGCGTAACCGGCTTTATCGAATGCTTGAGACATACGAAGGGCGAGTTCCATGGAAAACCCTTCAAGCTGCTGCCGTGGCAGGAAAAAATCATCCGGGACGTGTTCGGTACGGTTCGAGACGATGATCCCACCATGAGACAGTACACCACCGCCTATATCGAGATTCCGAAAAAGCAGGGCAAGAGTGAACTGGGCGCGGCCATCGCGCTCAATATGCTGGCCAACGACGATGAATGGAAAGCCGAGGTATACTCCTGCGCCAGCGACCGACAGCAGGCGGCTATTGTTTTTGATGTGGCTGTCGATATGGTCAAGCAGTCCCCGGCGCTGAGCAAGCGCATCAAGATCATTCCATCCATGAAGCGCATGGTGTACCAGCCAACAGGCAGCATCTATCAGGTGCTGTCCTCGGAGGTGGCCACCAAGCATGGCTTGAACGTCAGCGCCTGCATTTTCGACGAGCTGCACACCCAGCCCACCAGAGCCCTTTATGACGTAATGACCCAAGGCTCAGGCGATGCGCGAAAGCAGCCGCTGTGGTTCTTTTTGACGACCGCTGGCACCGACCGCAACAGCATCTGCTGGGAAGTACACCAGAAGGCGCTGGATGTGCTGGAAGGCCGGAAGATCGATCCGCGTTTTTATCCGGTTATCTTTGGCCTTCCGGATGATGCGGATTGGACGAGCGAAGCGAACTGGTACAAGGCCAATCCCTCTCTGGGACACACCATTACCATCGATAAGGTGCGGGATGCGTTCCATAAGGCGCAGGAAACGCCTGCCGACGAGAACCAGTTTCGTCAGCTGCGCTTGAATCAATGGGTGAAGCAGTCTGTCCGCTGGATGCCCATGGACAAGTGGGATGAATGCGGCGGCGTGGTTGATCCGTATCAGCTGGAAGGCTGCGCCTGCTACGCCGGGCTTGACCTGTCCAGCACCTCCGACCTGACGGCGCTGGTGCTGGTGTTCCCGCCCAGTAATGAGGACGAGCCGTATACGGTCATGCCCTTCTTCTGGCTGCCGGAAGAAACGCTTTCCCTGCGCGTCCGGCGCGATCATGTGCCGTATGACCAGTGGGCGAAACGTGGATTTATCCATACCACGGAGGGCAACGTCGTCCACTATGGCTTTATCGAACAGTTCATCTGTCAGCTGGGCGAACGGTATAACATCCGGGAAATCGCCCATGACCGGTGGAACGCCACCATGATGGTACAGACGCTTGAGGACGACGGCTTTACCATGGTGCCCTTCGGTCAGGGCTTTAAGGATATGTCGCCTCCGACGAAGGAATTGATGCGCCTCGTGCTGGAGCACAAGCTGTGCCACGGCGGGCATCCTGTGCTGCGTTGGAATATGGACAACGCCTATGTACGCACCGACCCGGCTGGCAACCTGAAGCTGGACAAAGAAAAATCCACCGAAAAGGTGGACGGTGCGGTGGCGCTGGTCATGGCGCTGGATCGGGCGATGAAGAACTTAAGCGGCGGCGATTCCATCTATAACCATCGTGGGTTTATCGTATTGTGAGGTGCCAAAATGCCAAGAAAACCAAAGCGCCCCTGTCGGTATCCGGGATGTCCGAACCTGTCGGACGGGGTGTACTGCGAGATGCATCGCGCCCTGTTTGCGAGGGAAAACGCCGCCAGTCGGGGATATGGCAGCCAGTGGCGCACAGCCCGCGCACGGTTTCTCCGCAGCCATCCGCTGTGTGCGGAGTGTATGAAGCAGGGCAACCTCACGCCCGCCACTGTGGTCGATCACATAATTCCACATCGGGGCGATAAGAAGCTGTTCTGGGATGAACGCAACTGGCAAGCGCTTTGCGAAAGCTGCCACAACCGTAAGACCGGCAGCGGTCTGTAATGGAGGTATCCATGAAAAATCCATTCTCATATCTGTTTCGGGCGCGGGACAAGCCCCAAAACGCCGTATCCGCCGCGCCCAGCTTTTACTTCGGTATGAGCGGTTCCGGCAAGTCAGTCAGCCCCAGCTCGGCCATACAGGTTTCTGCCGTTTACGCCTGCGTGCGCGTGATCGCCGAAACCATCGCCAGCCTGCCCTTCCATGTGTATGAAGCCACGGATGAAGGCAGCCGGAAGGCCATCGAACATCCGCTGTACCGCCTGATCCACGACGAGCCGAATCTGGAGATGACCTCGTTTATCTGGCGGGAAACCATGCTGACGCATCTGCTGCTCTATGGGAACAGCTACTGCCAGATCATCCGCACAGGCCGCTCGCAAATCGACAGCCTGTATCCGCTGCTGCCGGATCACATGGAGGTGGACAGGGACAGCAAGGGCAACCTGACCTATACCTACACCACCAGCGACGGCAAGACGTGGGCGCTTGACCCAAGCGAGGTGCTGCATGTGCCCGGTCTCGGCTTTGACGGCGTTGTCGGGTACAGTCCCATCGCACTGGAAAAGAGCGCCATTGGCCTTGGCATCGCAGCCGAGGAATACGGCAGCAAGTTCTTCTCCAACGGTGCCCGGCCATCGGGTATCCTGACGCATCCGAATACCGTCAAAGACCCTGCGGCGCTGCGGGCCAGCTGGAACGCTGCCTATGGCGGCTCCGGCAACGCCAGCCGCGTGGCTGTGCTGGAAGAGGGAATGTCCTTCGTTCCGTTGAGCCTGCCCAACAACGAGGCGCAATTCTTGGAAACGAGAAAGTTCCAAGTTTCGGAAATCTGCCGCATCTTTCGTGTGCCGCCGCACATGATCGGCGATCTGGACAGGGCGACCTTCTCCAATATCGAGTCGCAGAACATTTCCTTTGCCGTCCACACCATCCGGCCATGGCTGGTGAGGATCGAACAGGCCATCAACCGCGCTCTTTTCCCGGATAACGAAAAAGCCGGGAGCAACGGTGGCAGGCACTTTTATGTGCAGTTCAATCTGGACGGCCTTATGCGGGGTGATTATAAATCCCGCATGGAAGGCTACGCCATTGCCCGGCAGAACGGCTGGATGTCCACCAACGACATCCGGGAATTGGAGAATCTGAACCCGGTTTCCGAGGAGGAAGGCGGCAACGCCTATCTGGTCAACGGAAACATGATTCCCATCAGCCTTGCGGGTCTGGGCGTGCTCATGGGGCTTGCCATTCAGGAAAATCAGGAAAGCAGCCAAGATACAGGGCAAGATAACGGACAAGATGCGCCGGAGGAAGAAACCAAACCCGAAGAAAACGAGCCGCCAAAGCGCGGCAGGAGGAAAGCCAGATGAACAAGCATTTCTGGAATTGGGCCAGAGACGAAACCAACCCGGAGGAGCGGACGCTGCTTCTGGAGGGGCCGATTGCGGAGGAGAGCTGGTATGGGGATGAAGTGACCCCTGCCGCGTTCCGGGAGGAACTGTTCTCCGCAGACGGCCCCATCGTTATTTCCGTCAACTCGCCGGGCGGCGATACCATTGCCGCTTCGCAGATCTACACCATGCTCCGGGAATACCCCGGCGACGTGACGGTGAAGATCACCGGCATTGCAGCCAGCGCGGCATCCGTCATCGCCATGGCGGGCACCAAGGTCTGTATGAGCCCCACGGCCATGATGATGATCCACAACCCCTTCACCATCGCCATGGGCGACAGCGAGGAAATGCGCAGGGCAGGTCAGCTGCTGGACGAGGTCAAGGAGAGCATCATCAACGCTTACGAGCTGAAAACCGGCCTGTCCCGCACCCGCATCAGCCATATGATGAACGATGAAACATGGATGAACCCCGTAAAAGCCAGAGAACTTGGCTTCTGCGATGAGATTCTCTTTTCCGAGAACGACCCGCAGGAAACGGGAGAGTCCATGTTTTTTTCGTCCGCCAGCGTGCAGCAGCGCGTGATGAACAGCCTACTGGAAAAGGTGCAGACCGAAAAGCCGGAAACAGTGCCGCGCACCAGCGCGTCCGCCCTTGCCGACCGACTGGATCGCCTGAAATACGACTATTGACTGGAGGAAAAAACACATGTCTATGAATGAAATCCGCGCTATGCGCGAAAAGCGCGTCAAGCTGTGGGAGGCCGCCAAGGCGTTTGTGGAATCCCGCAAGGACGCAAACGGCACCCTGTCCGCCGAGGACAGCGCCACCTATGACCAGATGGAAGCCGACGTAATCCGCATGGGCAAGGAAATCGAGCGGCTGGAGCGTCAGGAAGCGCTGGATCTGGAGTTTGACCGCCCGACTGCCCGAACGCTCACGGATAAGCCCTTCGCGCCCGAAGGCAAGGCTGAAAAGACCGGCAGGGCTTCGGATGCGTATAAAGCTGCCTTCTGGCGCACCATGCGTGATAAGTCCGTACCGCACGAGGTGCTCAACGCGCTGCAGGTGGGCACCGATTCCGAGGGCGGCTATCTCGTGCCGGACGAGTATGAGCGCACCCTGATCGAGTCCCTTGAGGAAGAGAACATCTTCCGTCGCTTTGCCCATATCATCCGCACCAGCTCCGGCGACCGTAAGATTCCCATTGTGGTGTCCAAGGGTACGGCCAGCTGGATCGATGAGGAAGCCGCGTATCCGGAGAGCGACGACGCGTTCGGCCAGACCTCCATCAGCGCCTATAAGCTGGCGACGATGATCAAGGTTTCCGACGAGCTGCTGCACGATTCCGTGTTCGATGTAGCTTCGTATATCGCCCGCGAGTTTGCCCGCCGCATCGGCGCTGCGGAAGAGGAAGCCTTCTTCACGGGCAATGGCACCGGCAAGCCCACCGGCCTGCTTCATACCACGAGCGGCGCAGAGGTGGGCGTGACCGCCAAAAGCACGACAACGCTGACCTTTGATGAGGTCATGGATCTGTTCTACAGCCTCCGCGTTCCGTACCGCCGCAACGCTGTGTTCCTGACCAATGACGCGACCATGAAGGCGCTGCGCCAGCTGAAGAACGGCAACGGCGACTATATCTGGCAGCCCAGCGTAACGGCGGGCACGCCCGATACCATCCTGAACCGCCCTGTCTACACCTCCACCTTCATGCCTACCATTGCAGCAGGTGCCAAGGCGATGGTGTTTGGCGATATGAATTATTACTGGATTGCCGACCGGGAAGGCCGCAAGTTCCAGCGACTCAACGAGCTGTACGCACCGACCGGTCAGGTGGGCTTCCTGGCTTCTCAGCGCGTGGATGGCAAGCTCATCCTTCCCGAAGCTGTTAAGGTACTGCAGATGAAAGCGGCGTAAGGAGGGATGACAGGTGAAACGAGCTGATCCTGAAAAAGACATGACCCGAAACACCCACAATTACTTTGCCCACGGCGGCAGCGAGCTGGTCATTGGCGGCAAGCTGACATTCCTGCCCGGTGCGACCATTGAGGGCGGCGACGATCTGTTCGGCCAGTCGGAACCTGCCGCGCAGATCGCCTATATTGCCAACAGCGAGGCGACCACCATTGCAGCCCTGAAGGACGACTTCAACGGCCTGCTGGCCGCCCTCCGCAACGCGGGCTTGATGGCATCTGGTCAATGAGGTGACGCAACATGATCGTCACCGTCGACGAGGTGAAAACCCACCTGCGTATCCAGTACGATGATGAGGACGCTTATCTGGAAAGCCTCATCAGGCAGGCTCAGGCAACGGCTGAGGATTACTGCCGCGTGCAGTTTTCTGAACCCGCGCCTGAGCCTGTTCGTCTGGCTGTCCTGCTCTTTGTCAGCCATTACTACGAAAACCGGGATAACCCGGATCGGGCTATGTACGCCACCATGCGCATTGCCTTTGAAAACCTGCTCTATCCTTACCGCGATCCCGTGAAGATGTTTTAAGGAGGTGACCGTGCTTGCGCGGCTATAAAAACTTTGAAGCCAATCCGCATCCCGGTAGTCTCCGGCATCTGGTGGAGATCGGGTATACGGAGAATGCCATCAACGAGAACGGCTTTCCGGAGCCGACCGATCACGTCCTGTGCAAGGTATGGGCAGCGGTCACGGACGCTGGCAACCAGCACTACCGCAGCGCCGACATTATGAATACCGAGGCCGTGGTGAATTTCACCATCCGCTATCGTTCGGACGTTGTGCCCGGCATGTGGGTGCGGTTTCGGGGCAAGAAGTGGTTCATTTCTACCTTGGGCGAATACGGCTTCCGCAATACCTATCTGGGCCTGAAAGCCTCCATCTCCGAAGGAGTGAGCGGCTGATGAAACAGGTACAGGAAGCGCTGAAACATATCGGCATTCCGGTCATGGCGGGCGTCTGGCGGGCTACGACGGCCAACCAGAACCCGCCTGTTCAGTATGTCGTGTACTCCACTACCATGACGGAGGCCAGCCATCAGGACGATTGGGTAACCAGCTATCGCACATTTGTGTATCTCAACCTGTGGAGTGACATCGACCCCACTGAAACAGCGAACCGCATCCGGCAGGCCATGTACACGGCGGGCTTTTCCATTGTGGAGGAAAGCGACCGGGGATACAACCAGCCGGAGTATGACACCGCCACCCGGCAATACGCCGTGCAGTGGACGTGGTGCCTGAGAACGGAGGTGCCGTATGCCCCTTGATACGGACGGCTTTGACAGCCTTATGACGGACATTGCGGGCATGGCCAACCGCATGGACGCAGACGGCGCGGGCGCTCCCGTGGCAAAACACATTCTGGAAGCTGCCGCCGTGCCCATCTATGAGCAGATGAAGGCCAACGCTTCCAGCGATCCCAAGATCATCACCGGCGTACTGAACCGCTCTATCCAGACCGGCAAGGTACGCAAGCACAGGTACAGCGGCAGGAGCATCACCATCGGCGTACACCGCAAGGAGGAGGGCGCATACTACGCCCCGCCGGTGGAGTACGGCCATGGCGGGCCAGCCCCCGCGCCTGCGCATCCTTTTATTCGTCCCGCCTATGACACCCGCTCGGATGAAGCCTATGAGATCATCCGGGACGGGCTGCGGGACGCTATCGACCAACTCTAAAGGAGGATTATACACATGGCAACGCCTACCGCTTCCCCGCAGGTTTCCTCGACGGTCGGCCTGAAAAACGTGATCATCGCGCCGCTGACCAAGGACACCGAAACCGAGCACACCTATGGTGCGCTTCAGCTGATGGCGGGCGCAATCGAAGCGTCCATCACCCCTGAAAACGCCGATCCGGACGTGCAGCACGCCGATGACGTGGAATTCGACGTGCTGTATCCCGATCCTGAGCTGACCTTCAAGACCAAAATGGCGGATGTGCCGCTGGCCATTCAGGAAATGGTATTCGGCAACCAGATTGACGACAACGGCGTACTGGTGCGCACGGCGTCCGACCGCCCGCCTTACTTCGCCGTGGGCTTCAAGTCGGAAAAGTCGGACGGCACTTTCCGCTATGTCTGGTTGTTCAAGGTCAGAGCCAAGCCCGTCACGGAGAGCTACGCCACCAAGGAAGGCACGAACGTCACCCGCCAGACCGGCGAAATCGAATGGACGGCCATTAAGCGCACCCACGATAACCGCTATCAGGCGGTGGCGGACGAAGGCCAGAACGGCTTTACCGCTGAAAAGGCCGCTACCTTCCTGACGGAGGTGTACGAGCCGACCTTTACCGCGCCCGGCCCGTAACAACAAACCATTTCAATTATGCACACCGCTGTCGGTTCATCCCCGGCAGGCGGTGTGTTTTTACATGGAGGTGAACCCATTGTCTCTGGAAGCCCTAAGCCGAAACGGCCACAATCTGCAGTTGGGCGAGTTTGAATGCGTCGGGCCGTATCAGATTCCTGTGATTCAGCCTGTACCTAAAATGGCAAAGCTCCGCTGGATTCCCTTCAACAGTGCAAAAACGGACGCTCTGCGCGGGGCACACGGGGTTCACTTTTTTATCGACGATTACCTGTTCGAGCGCTGCTGGAATGACCCTGACCGGTATGCCAAGCTGCTCAGCGAGTTTCGGGCGGTGCTTTCGCCGGATTTCAGTCTGTTCACGGATTACCCGCCTGCGGTTCAGCTCTACAACCACTGGCGAAAGCATCTTCTGGCCGCCTTTTGGCAGCAGATGGGCCTTCAGGTGATCCCGTCCATCTGTTGGAGCGACGAGGACAGCTTTGACTGGTGCTTTGACGGCGAACCCGTAGGCGGCACCGTGGCTGTTTCCTCGGTGGGCACACAGAAAGCGCCGGAGGCAAGGCGGCTGTTTCTGCTGGGCTATAAAGAGATGCTTGCCCGACTGAAGCCTGAAAAGATCATCTTCTTCGGCGACGTGCCGGATGGCTGCACCGGCAATATTGAGAGGCACACTTCCTTCCACGCTGGACTTGCGCACGCGCAGGAAAAGAGGTAATGTGATGGGAGGAAGAGGCGGACATAGCCATCGGACAACCGCCGGTCGCGGAGCCAGCGCCATTGATCGCCTGACCAGCATCACGCAGCTGAACAGCTGGCTGCGCAATCAGGACTGGTTCCGACCCGGCAGCTATATTTCTTTGAATGGCGTAGACCTTGAAGCAGCGCGTGGCATAGCCAAAGCCTATCAGCAGGTCTTTGACCGCTATCCCCAGCTGAAGGGCTTTTTCAGCGGAGTCAAGTCCTTTGATCTCGGCAGCGGCACCTATGCGGATTGCAATCTGGCGACCGGCCAGATTCGCGTCAGCAACACCATGTACCGTCGTTTGCAGGAACTGGAACGCTCCTATGCCCGCGATATTCGCGCAAACTGGCATCCTGCCGGTACGGACTGGGCGGCCATTCTGACACACGAAATCGGCCATGCGATAGACGGCTATATTACGCAGCACAGTGAAGGCGGTCTATTTTTCCATGACTGGCATCGAAATTCAAGCGAGCTGCAGGCGAAGATCGCCGACAAGCTGCATGTGGGTACGTCCGCAGCGGAGATATCCCGTCAGCTTTCCCGCTACGGGGCTACCAATACGCTGGAGTGGTTTGCAGAGTCATTTGCAGAGGGAATGCGTTCTGAGAACCCAAGACCCATGGCACGGGAATTCATGCTGGAGCTGGACAAGATTTTAAGGAGGCTGAGATAAATGTCTATGGCAACGCCACGCTATTACGATGATCCGGATTTTCAGAAATGGTATGACTTTGAAACGGGTCAATTCAAAGAAGGCGCACCGCAGGAATTAATCGAAAAGGTCAAAGCCGAAGATGAAGAACGCAGGCTGGCTTATGAACAGGCGCTGCGTGACGGCTTCATTTTATAATCTTAGGAGGAAACCGTATGATCAGCTGTACCCTGAACGGGAAGAAGTACACCGTTGACTTTGTGTCCGGACGCGCCCTGCGGGAAATGGAGCCTGCCGCCCAGATGTATGGGCGCATCGTGGCCATCTCCAATGCCGCGCTTAAGGGCGAGGTGCCGGAGGACGCAAAGAACCTGTCCATCGGCGAGGCGCTGGACGTGATGATCCGCTGGTTCTGCCTGCTGTTTGGCAACCAGTTCACCCCGGACGACGTGCTGGACTACTACCCGGTGGATCGCATGATGCACGACATTGCGCTGGCGCTCATGGCGGTTCAGACGCAGACCACGGAGATTCTGGAGGAGTTCCCTACGAAGGCAGCGAAGACGGAGGAGGCGGAGACGCTTCAATCCTGACGCTGCCTGATTTCATTTATTCCACCTATAACAGCCTGCTGGAAGGCGGCTGGCGCATGAGCGAGATCGACGGCATGGATATGCTGGGGTTCCTCCGCGTCCGGGCATGGAGCGCCCGAAAGGAAAAAGAGAAGAAGCAACCGCGCCATGCCTATATCGATCAGGTGTGGCAATCCCTGAAACCGTGAGCAATCGCCCACGGATTTTTTGTTTATCGAGGTGAGTTACCGATGGCTGAAACCCTCCGCGACCTTGTGGTATCGCTGTCCCTGCAAACGGACAATTTTACCCGGAACATCAAGTCCGTCAATAAGCAGATCGCTGAGGCGGAGAGCCAGTTCAAGCTGGCGGCCTCCGGCGTGGAGGGCTTTGAACGCAGCGCCACCGGCCTTGCCACCCAGCTTTCGACGCTGGAGCGCCGCCTGTCCTTGCAGAAGGATGCTGTGACGCAGTATGAGCGGGCGCTATCGGCGGCGAACGACAAGCTGCAGGAGTGCGTTTCCCGGCAGAACGATTACGCCCAGCGGCTGACCGACGCGAAAACCGCACAGCAGGCGCTCAAGGAACAGGTGGCTGCGGCGGCACAGCAGGTCAGGACGTATTCTGCCACCCTCGGCGAAAACGACTCCGCCACCATTGCCGCCAAGGCCAATCTGGACGCGCTGAAAACGGAATACCGCAATTCCTGCGCCGAGGTTAAAAAGCTGACCGGCCAGAATACGGCGCTGAAGAAAACTACTCAAAACGCGGCGGATGCCGTGACCGATGTGACCACCAAGCTGAATACGGCGCAGGCGGCGGTCAGAAGCACACAGGCGGAGATCAACCAGTGCAATCAGTCCCTGCGTCTGGCACAGACCAACTGGGACGCTGCCGGGAAATCCATTGATGCCAGCAAGGCCGCCATCGTCACCTTCGGCAAGCAAATTGAGCTGGCCGAGAGCCGGTTCAAGCTGGCCACGGCGGGCATTAAGGACATGGATACCAGCGTGACCGGTCTCGCCGCCAAGCTGACGCTGCTGAATGACAAGCTGCGCCTGCAGGAGCAGGGCGTTCAGCAATATGAGAATGCGCTGCGGGGCGCGAAGGAACAGCTGACAGCCGCCCAGCAGGCCAACGATCCGGAGAAAATCCGGCAGGCTTCCGATGCGGTGATTGACGCAGAAGCTGCCCTGAACCGTGCCAAGGCCGCCGTCGCTGCCACCCGCGCCGAGATTGCCAAGACCAATCAGCAGCTGAACACAGCGAAATCCGCATGGACGGAGGCGGGCACGAACCTCGAAGCCTTTGGAAAAAAGTGCGACTCCGTCAGCAAGAAAATGACTGCTGCGGGCCGGACATTGACCACCGTCATGACCACGCCTATTCTGGGTCTCGGCGCAACGGCAGTCAAGGCTTCCATTGGCTTTGAATCGTCCTTCGCTTCTGTCCGAAAGACCGTGGACGCAACAGAAGCTGAGTTTGACCAGCTGGCGGCGACGTCCAAGCGCATGTCTACCGAGGTCGCGGCGGGAACCAATGAGATCAACGAGGTCATGGCGGCGGGCGGTCAGCTGGGCGTTGCTACCGAGCATCTGTCTGACTTCACCCGCGTTATGATTGATCTCGGCAATTCCTGCGAGGACTTGAGCGCGGACGAAGCCGCAACGACCATCGCGCAGTTTGCAAACATCATGGGCACCAGTCAGAGCCAATTCAGCAACATCGGCTCCACGCTGGTCGATCTGGGCAACAATTTTGCAACCACAGAAAAGCCCATCATGGAAATGGCGCACCGTATGGCTGGTGCAGGCAAGCAGGTGGGCCTGACCGAAGCACAGGTATTGGGCTTTGCAGCAGCGCTGTCCTCCGTGGGCATCGAGGCCCAGATGGGCGGCTCCGCTTTTTCCAAGGCATTAATCAAAATGGAGGTCGCTTCCGCTACGGGCGGTGAAGCGCTGGATGACTTCGGCAAGGTGGCCGGGATGACCGCGCAGCAGTTCAAGACGCTATGGGATAATGACCCTGCCGCTGCATTCCAAGCCTTTATTGTCGGTCTGTCACAGATGGACGACGAAGGCGAAAGCGCTATTGCTGTGTTGGAAGAAATCGGCATCAAGGAGGTGCGCCTGCGCGATACCATGCTCCGCGCCACCAACGCGACCGAGCTGTTCTCACGTGCACAGACCATGGCCAACGCAGCATGGGAAGAAAATACGGCCTTGACCAATGAAGCCGGGAAGCGCTACAGCACCACGGCCAGCAAGCTCACAAATCTCAAAAACAAGGCGCTGCTGTTCGGTCAGCAGATCGGCGATGACCTGAATCCCACCATCAAGAGCTTGATTGAAGGCGCGGACAACCTGCTGAGTAAGTTCCTTCAGATGGATGAAGCTCAGCGCAAGCAGATCATCCAGTATGCAGCCATCGCTGCAGCGATTGGGCCGGTGCTGCTGCTCTTTGGCAAGTTGACCAAGGGCATCGGCAGCATTTCTACCGGCATCGGCAAGTTTGCCACAGCGGTTGGCAAGGCAGGCGGCGGGATCAAAGGCTTTCTGAGCGTACTGGGCAGCTCGCCCGCCGTATGGCTGGCCATTGCCGCTGCGACCATTTATGCCACCGTTGCCATTGCGGATTATGTGTCTGGCGCAAAGCAGGCCCGCGAGGCGCTCAAGGGAATGCAGGAAACCGCCGATAAGTGGAAAAGCACAGCGGCGGAGACGTTCTATGGGAGCAGCGAGGGCCTTTTCTTCTTCGGCATGTCCAAGGAGAATTTCGTCAAGGACAAGCAGTCCGCGCAGGAATGGCTGGACGGTCTACTGGCCGTCTGGACGGACGGCGAAAAGGAAAGCAACGAGATCGTCGCGCATTGGACGGACTCCTTCAAAAGCCTGACAGACAGCACACGCACCGAGCTGCAGGCGCTCAAGGACACAGCCGACAAAAGCGGCTATACCAGCGTATCTCAAGGGCTGGCAGCGGACATTCAAACGCTGGATCAGATGGACGCGGAGATCGAGCGGCTGCTGAAAAAGCGGCAGAACGGCTTCCTGACCGAAAAGGAAAAAATTCGCCTGCAGGAGCTGATCGACACCCGTGAAGCCATTGAGATCAAGTATCACCTGAGCCCGGAGGACGTGGATGGCTTTGATACCATCCGTCAAAAGCTGGAAGCAGAGGTAGCACGTGCGCAAGCCCGTGGAAAACAGGACGCGGATGTATCCGTCTACGAAAATGCGCTGGTTGCCGCTGCGGAGGGACTTGCCGCCGTCAATCAGCAGATTGATGCGCAGTACGACAAGGAATACGCGCTCATCCAGCTGATTGAGGACAGCGCCGAACGGCAGGCTGCGCTGGATCAGCTGAACAGCGAGTACAACGAAAAGCGCCGGGCTGCGGCGATGGAATACGCCAAGCTGCTGGCCGATGTTGTTTTGCCCGTCTGGCAGCAGGAGGACATTCAGAAAGCCGCCGCCGATGTGGATGTGCTGACCCAAAAGCTCCGCGAATACAGCGCGGCGACGGAAACGGAAAAGCCCGCGTTATTGGAAGATCTGAATGCCATCTCAGCAGCCATGGATGAGGGCGCGATGACCGAGTACATCGCCATGCTCACCCAGATTCAGTCGCTTCTGGACAGCGGCATGACCGAAGGCGAGATTCAGGCCATGTTCCCGGAAATTGACTTCACGACTGCGCTGGAACAGATCGCGGCCATTCAGACCTTTCTCAACAACCGCGAGGTGGAACTGCCCGGCCTGACCTCCATGTTCGGCGAAGCGCTGCCGGAGGAAGTCCTTAAAATCGCCACTGATCTCGACATGACCGGGGCGCAGGAGCGCTGGAATGCCTTTGCGGAAAATCCCGGTGCGATTACCACGGACGTGATTGTGTCCGGCTATCAGGAGGACGCTGCGGCGCAGCAGCTGCAGCCCAAGGTTGAAGCGTTCATCGCCAAGTACACCGAAATCCCGGAGGGTGCGGACAAGGCTGCGCTCACGCCCGAAGGGCTGATTGGGCTGGTCAGCGCCTATGCCGAAATCACAAACGGTGCAGACGTGTCGGGCCTGACTCCTGAAAACGTCACAGCTATGGTCAGCGCCTATAAGGAACTGGCTTCCGGGGCGGACGTATCCACGCTGAAGCCCGCCGAAATCACTGCCTACATCTCCAAGTACATGGAGAAAAACGGCGTAGACGTGAGCGGGCTGTCCCCGGACGGAATCACCGCCTTTGTGCTGGCTTATCAGGAAGTGACGGGTGGGGCGCTGACCACCGAGCTGACCCCGGATAACATCACGGCCATGGTGACCAAATACCTCGAAGCGGAAAACGTGGATGTATCCCAGCTTTCCTCCGCCCAGATCGAGGCCATCGTCAGCAGGTTTGCCGAGGCCACAGGCTGCGATAAATCTGAACTTTTGCAGAACTTCACGGCATATATCGCCAAGTATGACGACAGTAATGCCGTCAAGCCCAAGCTGTCCGTGACCGTAGGTATCTATGGTTATGACCTGATTGCCTACAGAAAATTCATTGCGGAAAATCCCGTAGAAGTGCAGGGCATCGTCAAGCTGGGCGAGCTGTACGAAAACCCACAGGACGTGCTGCTCGATCCCAAAACGAAATTCTGGCAGGACGGACAGGAAATCCCTGTGGAGGCTGTGCCCAAGGAACTGCTGACCGCCGACAAGGTAGCCGTGCTGGATGCGGACGGAACGCTGCATGTGATGGTGGCTCCGGACGTGACCGGTGCACAGGAGTCCATTGATAAGCTGCGCACGGAAGTAGCCGAGGTGGATCAGTTGGGCACGACGGCGCTTGGCCGGGCTGCCGGTCTGATGCCTGCGACCTCTCTGGATATGATTGACTCTGCGCTGGATCGCATTGAAACGGCAAAGAGCCGCTTGGGCCAGTGGTGGAGCTTCCTGTTCGGCGGCGACAGCGGCATCATGGGCACGCTGGACACCAGCATGAAATACGATTTCCCGGCAGACCGCGTGGCGGAGCTTTCCACCTATGTGGCTGAAATCGTAGCCGCCATCCAGCAGGGACAGGAAGTGAAGCAGGAAGACCTTAATAATCTGCAGACCATCCTGACGTTCCTGCAGGAGCTGGATACCAACGAGGTCGGCACTCACATTCTTGAAGGCGTGGGCGAAGGCATGACGGCGGCGGGCTGGGATAGCGACGCGGAAACGGTCGCCTCCAACCTTGAAGCCGCTCTGAACATGGCGTTGGACATCCATTCGCCCTCTCAGCGTGTCAAGCCCGTGGGCGAAAACGTTTCGGCGGGCGTAGGCGAAGGCATGAGCGGTTACGATTTTACCTCGGATGCCGGTGCCTTGGCAGCCAGCGTTGAAGCCGCTGTCACCAGCGCACTGCCGGGCGATGCGCTTTCGTCCTTTGGCACCAGCGCCGCAGAGGGCCTTGCCAGTGCGCTTTCCTCCTACAGCATGAGTGCAGCGGGAGCCAGCGTGGCTTCCGGTGTGCGCACAGCCGTCAGCACCCAGCTGACGACAGCGACGCTCCGCTCCGCAGGCGTAAATGCCATGGCGGGTTTGCGAGCCGGTATTTTGGCCGGGCGCTCCGGCGTGATCTCCACCATGCGCTCTGCCGCCCGTGAAGCCGTGAACGCTGCGAAAAAGGAACTCAAAATCAAGAGCCCTTCGCAGGTGTTCCGGGACGAGGTCGGCGTGATGACCATGCGCGGTTTCGGCGCGGGCGTATTGAAGGAGAGCAAGGCGCAGGCAAGGGTCATTCGCAACGCCTCTCGCTTTCTCACCGGCGAAGCACGGGAAGGCGCTATTGTTCAAAGCAGCAGCGACAACCGCAAAACCTATAACAACAACGTGTCCTCCACCATTCAGGTACAGCAGATGGTGGTACGGGACGAACAGGATATCCGCTCTCTGGCGGTAGAGATTGCGACGCTGACCAGACGGCAGCAGCGTGGAAAGGGGCTGAGAATGGCATGAACGACTGGTTCTCTTGGAACGGTGTGAAATGCACCGAATACGGCATTCATGTGCTGGAGCAGCCGCCGGTCACGCGCCCATCCGAGCGGGTGACGTTCACCGATGTGCCCGGTCGGTCGGGCAGCCTGACACTCCTGCAGGGGGACGACGTGTATGACGACCTGACGCTGACGGCTGTCTGCATCATCTCGGACGCTTCACGCATCCCCGAAATCTGCACGTGGTTGAAGGGTAGCGGAAAGATTGTCTTCGCCAACCGGCAGGGCGGTTTCTATGAGGGGCGGGTCGTCAATCAGATCCCGTTTGAGAAGATTCTGCGCGGCAACCCGCACCTCAGCTTCGCCGTGAATTTCCGCTGCAAGCCGTTTTGGTACAAAGAAAACGCGCCGGAGATTACCGTAACGACCTCCGGCACGTTCATCACCAACCCCGGCAGCGTGTTTTCGGAACCGGTCATCACAGTGTACGGCTCCGGTGAAATCACCCTCATGGTGGGCATGACCATTGTGGAACTGGACGGTATCACGGACAGCATTACGCTAGACAGCCCGCTCATGGAAGCGTACAAGGGCGCGACCGGCATGAACGGCTGCATGAGCGGGGATTTTCCGACGCTATTGCTGGGCAAGAACGCCATTAGCTGGACAGGAAACGTGACGAAGGTCGTTATTCAGCCGAATTGGAGGTATCTCGTTTGATCTGTGTATATCCTGCAAACTGCACCGACTTTTCGGGCAATGGCTTCGGCGCGGTTACGCCCATGTCCTGCACCGTTACCGAAACCCTGAACGGCGAGTGGGAGCTGACGCTGGTGCACGACATCGACGAGCGCAGCAAATGGACGCGGCTTTCAGAGGGCTGCATCCTGCGAGCTCCTGTGCCAGCCGCCATGACTCCCAGCGTGGGCTTGGTCACCCAGCAGTACCAGACCAGCACCTACGATGTGCAGATCTATAAGATCACGACCAAGAGTGGGCCGCTGCACCTGCGTTCCGGTACGGGCACGAATTACCGCATCTTGGGCAAGTACAAAAAGGGCCGCGAGGTCATCGTGCTCAACAAAACCACATCCAGCTGGTATGAGGTGACCGCTCCGGACGGCAAGCACGGCTATATGGCCAGCCAGTATCTGACCTTTCAGCGCACGGAAACGCAGACGGTGCAGACGAATGTGGGCTTCCGCAATCAGGTCATCGAAGCCCGACAGCTGCGGGATCAGCCCTTTCGGATTTACCGCGTTGTGCCGGAGTTGGACAAGGTCACGGTCTATGCCCGCCACATTTTTTATGATCTGTTCGACAACATGATAAAAACTCTGAAGCCCTCTCCCTCTGCGGTGGGGGCTTCCGTCGTTCAGAGCCTTTCAGGAGCGTGCCTGTCAGCGCATGATTTCAGCTTCTATTCCGATCTGACCAGCACTGCTGAGGACGTAGAGTGGGAAAACGTCAATCCCGTGGAAGCCATGCTGGGCGAAAACGGACTGGTCAGCAAGTACGGCGCGGAGCTGGCCCGTGACTGGTACGACGTGTTTCTGGTCAGGCGCGTGGGCAACAATACCGACGTGTCCATCCGGGAAAAGAAAAACCTGACCGGCATCTCCTACGACGTGGATGAAACGGATGTGGTCACCCGCATCATGCCCACCGGCGAGGACGCGGACGGGAACATTCTGTATCTGCCGGAACTCTACATCGACAGTCCGAATCTGAATGCCTATACACATCCAAAATGGATTCATCTACCGGTATCGGAAGCCAAGGAAGTCACGGACGGCGATGAGCCGAAAAGCAAAACCCAGTGCTATGCCGAAATGCGCAAGGCCGCGCAGGATGAATATGCCAAGGGCTGTGATCTGCCTACGATCACATTGAAGGTGGATTTCGTCAACTGCTCGGATGCGGAGGAGTACAGGCAGTACGCCGCGCTTACCGATATCTTTCTGGGCGATTCGGTGCGGGTGATTGCCCGGCGCATTGGCGTGGAAGTGTCCATGCGCATGACGCAGTACACCTACGACTGCCTAACCAAAAAGTATACATCCGTCACGTTGGGCACTGTGTCCGACGCGCTGGAGGGCAGCATGATCTCTGCCCGGCAGCTTGCCAGCGGCTCCATTACCGGCGCAAAGCTGGCGCTCAATTCCGTGGGCAGCGGCCAGCTGCAATCCGGCTCGGTGGGCAGCTTGCAGATCAAGAACGCCGCTATCGGCAGCGCTCATATTCAGGAGGCCAGCATTAAGCGGGCGCACATTGCCGAAGCCCTGATCGACGTTCTGAACGTCAATGCCCTGAACGCTGTTACGGCTAAGATCAAGGAACTGGCGGCGGGAACGATTACAACGGATGAGCTGTACACCGCCATTGCCATGATCGCAACGGCGCAGATCACCACGGCAAATATCGTCAACGCAAACATTGACTGGGCGCAGATTGAGCGGTTGGCAGCGGACATTGCGGAGATTTCCAAAGCCCAGATCACGACCGCCAACATCAATGAAGCTAATATCGATTGGGCGGCCATTACGACTCTTTCGGCTGCTGTGGCCAGCATGGTCAAAGCGGACATTGGAACCGCCGACATCGATTGGGCGCACATCAAGGACTTGGCTACTGACACGGCCATCATCACGCAGGGCACGGCGGGTGAATTGTACATTGCCAAGCTGGCTGTGACCGAGGCAAACATGGTGTCTCTGACTGTGGGCGAGTTGGTGGTCAAGGGGGCGGACGGGCATTTTTATTCTGTTTCCGTGGATGCGGACGGCAACGTCACCAGCACATTGAAGCAAATAGAAAATAGCGACGTTCAGGATGCTTCCATCAACGGCGGCGAGAAAATCATTGAGGGCAGCATTACGGCCAAAACGCTGAATGTGCAGAACATCTTCGGCGATAACGCCGTCATTCGTTCCCTGATCGCCGCCAATCTGGATGTGGATACGCTGTTCGCACGCGAGGCCACCATCAACGCCCTGAACGCCATGGACATCACGTCCAATACCTACCTGCGTCTCATGGTGGCAGGCAAGGCGGACAAGGACGATATGGACGCGCTGGATGAGCGAGTCAGCGCCGCAGAACTGAAGCTCACCGAGGACGCCATCGTTTCCACCGTGCGCGGGAGCCAGCAGTACAAGGACGATCTGGCGGGTATTTCGCTGTCTGGCAGCGGCCCGGAATTCATCGTGGGCACGCAGACGGTGGCGACAGCTAACTGGACGGGCGCAGCCTCTTTTTCGGAACTCAAGGACGGCCAGCAGATTACCTACTGGCTGCCCACCACCGGCGGCACCAATGTCACCCTGACGCTAACCCTGCCGGACGGTACAACCACCGAGGCCATTCCGTGCTACTACGGCGGCACCACTCGGCTGGGCACCCAATACAGCGCAGGCAGCATTCTGCACCTGACCTACCGGGAGAATGCCCAGATTTACAGCACCACCGTTGAAAAGGGCTGGTGGGCGGATGCAAACTACGACAGCAATTTCTATGACCGCATCCGCATCGGTGGCTCAGTGAAAGCAAAAACGGCCATCGGGGCCAATCATCTGGTGGTGGGCGACGCGGACGGTTATTTCAATCTGGCTGTGGGCGTGCCCTTCGACCTTGACCGGCCTATTCTCTGGTCACCTTCGGCGATAAACGCCAACGCCTACACCGGCAACCTGTACCTGTCCTATCCGGCCTGTTTTCTGCGAACCATGCTGCCCAATTTCAGCGGCACGCAATACGCTGCCTGCTATGTGGTGGGCACATTGAACGGTTCGGAATTTACGCCTGTGGAGCCGCTGCTGACTTCCACCATACCTACGGAGGACGATGGCTACACCTATATCGCGTTAGGGCTACTCTGCACGATGTATCAGCTGATGCTAATCCCGGAGCACGCGCTGTACCGATTCGTGGACGGCGCGTTCAAGCCGCTGTCGCAGATCGGATATGAAGCCTATTCCGAGGTCGGCAACCTGCGCACCGAAACGCAGACAGCCATTGAGCAGACCAACGCGGCTATTGCCTTGAAAGCGGACAAAACAGAAATCACGACGCTTTCTACCCGCATCGAACAGGCGGAGCAAAAGGTTACGCCCGAAGCCATCACCTCGGCGGTTACGTCCTCGGCGCTGTACGCCTATGAGAAGTACGCCGGGCGCAACTACTGCCTGAATTCCGGCAATACGCACACCTTTGTGGATAACAAATATCGCTATGCCAGCGGCGCGACTTCTACCTATACCGGATGGAATTTGAATGTGTCAGACGACCTGTTCGAGCACAGCGGCAGCGCCAGCAATATCCGCCTTTCCTTTGACCTGAAACGGACGGATGTGGACACCAGCTCTGCCAGCGTTGCCAACGTATACACCGGCATCTGGGTTTATTATCGCTATGTGGACGCAAATGGCAATACCATGATTACCGGGCGAGGCTGGTATTTGCGCTCAACGGACGCGAGCTTTGTTGCTACAGACGAGGATTGGGTGCGAATGCGGTTCGGCCCGCTGAACCTGTCCAGCTTCAATCCTACAGGCATCGCCTATATTTCCATCGGAACAGGCGGAGCCAACGGAACAACAGGAACGGTACAGTTTCGCAACCTGAAGGTGGAGGTGCTGGACAGCTGGACGGACTGGAGCACTGCGCCGGAGGATCTGTACGGCATGAGCACGCGGATGGCGAACGCTGAAACACGCATCACGCAGAATGCCAACAATATCGCCCTCAAGGTCAGCACCACGACCTACAACGCCGAAAAGGTCTACCGCAGCAGCACAGCGCCCACGACGTTGTACACGAATATGCTGTGGCTGGACACCAGCTCCACGCCGAATTTACTCAAACGTTATACGGGCAGCGAGTGGGTAGCCGCGGGCGCGGAGGAAGTCAAATCCAGCGGCATCTATATCGGCCCCAACAATGTGGCGATTACGACCGAGAACTTCCTGCTCCAGTTGCTTGATCCTGCCAACAATGAAAACGTGCTTATGGAAATGAGCGCCAATGGCAACGTGGGCTTCAAGCAGTTGTACGCCGATGAGGTGATCTCCGATTCCGTGGCGGCAGCTTATGGCGGGCCGCTGTATCTGTATGTGAACACGTCCTATTCCGGCACCAGCGACACCTACTTCCGCTCCCTGGGCGACGCAGTGAAGGCGGTCAATAACCGCTTTCTCCGCTCGAATGTGGTTATCTATCTGCCCAGCGGAACCAGCGAAGTCTACGAGCCTGCCGGAACGCAGATTCAGGGCATCACCGGGCCGGGTAAGCTGACCATCTATGGCTATGCCAACAGCCGCCTGAACAGCTATATCTCGGTCAAGGGATGCTCGGCGCACGTCTGCTTTCAGAATCTGTCTCTGCGGGAAATCCGAACGCTGAACGGCTCCAATCGGAATCCGTACCTCATTGACCTGCAGATGAACCACCATGTGGAGCTGAACAACTGCACGCTGGACGCGAACAACGTGACCTATGACTCGATCTACTGCCGCACCAGCCATGTGTATCTCTATAACTGCGGCCTGTACAACGCTTTGCAGGGCTTGGAGGTCTATATGGGTTGGGCTTATGTGCAAAGCTGCAAGGGATCATGCTCGTGGGCCATGGTGTCCTATGCCGGGTATATCATCTGCAGCGGCACGGTGCCTTCCGGCTCCCGGAACAAAGGCAACAACGGCCAGATTTTCGATACGGGCGTAACGACCGATTACGGCACGGCCATTCCCGTGGTCACGCCGGACAATACGGCGCTGATGTACGCAACGACGACTAAATCCTATCGCGGCGGTTGGCGCAGTGATACGCAGGACGTGGTGCAGGGCGTATACTCGGCCAGCGGCTATAAATCCTCGCTCAGCTGGAACTATGGCTGCATGTGGTTCAGTACGCTCAGAACGATTCTGTCCGGCACGACAATCAAGTCAGCGACGCTCACGCTGAACCGTAAGACGGGCAGCGGCTCCGGCAGTGCGAAAACGCTGTACCTGTGCGCCATCACCAACACGTCCGCCAGCGGCGCGCCCAGCATCGCGGTGAACTACGGGGCAATCGGCAGCATTGGCCGAGGCGAAACGGCGACCTTCGCCATTCCCGTGGCGGCAGTGCAGGGATTGGCCAGCGGCGCGTATGGCGGGCTGTGCCTGTATGAGAGTCCCTACAATTTCGGATCGTCCACCTATTCCAAATGCTATATGCGCATGAGCGGCTCGGATACCAGCCAACAGCCCTATCTGCGAGTGGTTTACAACGGCGGCGACGCTGTGGGCTAAAAAGGAGGAAGAAAAGTGCAAATCGTGATTCCCTTGGAGGGGCGGGTGCGAACGGTCATCCGCTCCTCTTTTGTTGCGGCCAAACGGCTCGCGGAGAGTCAATATACCCTGTCCGGCGACAATTTCCAGATGACGGGCGTAACGGCGGAGCAGGTGCTGATCCTGCCGGATACCGTAGGAGTGTCCGAAGGCCAAAAGGTCACGGACGAAATGAAAATGCAGGCGCTGCCGTTCGAGGGTTTCATTGCCGTCAGCGCGGAGGAAACCCTACCCGCTGTGCTGGGCTTGCTGCTGCGCTCCGCTGTGGCGGACGGAAAGCTCACGGATGAAGAATTGCTTTCGGTACAGCCCGCGCTGGAAGGCCGCGTCTGGCAGCCGGGTCTTTCTGTGCAGGTAGGCGATGTGTACGCCTGCGGCGGTTTTCTCTGGCGCTGCATTCAGGCGCACACCACGCAGAGCGGCTGGCTTCCTGACAAGGTGCCTGCGCTCTGGCACAAGGTGGAGATCGTCCATGAGGACAAAATGCGCGTCTGGCAGGCGGGTGTGAATTACGCCACAGGCGACGAGGTCGCGTACCCGGATGCAAACGGCACGCTATACGCCTGCCTGCAGGGTCACACTGCTCTGGCGGGATGGGAGCCGCCGAACGTGCCCGCGCTATGGAAGGCGAAAGCTCAAAACGAACCAGCGCCGCAGATTGCGCTGAACTGACTCAGGAGCCGCTCGGAAGGGCGGCTTTTGAAATACAATAACGGAGGAATTTATGATGAGGAACTTTTCCATTGACATCGTCTGGGCAAAGGTGCAGATGGCCTTTACGGCCATTGGCGGCTGGATTGGGTACTTTGTGGGAGGCGTAGACGGACTGATGACGGCGCTGCTGATTTTCATGGTGCTGGACTATGTGACCGGCCTGATGTGTGCGATTGCGGACAAGAAGCTGTCCAGCGCCGTAGGCTTCAAGGGCATCTGCAAGAAGGTGCTCATCATCATGTTGGTGGGCGTGGCGCACGTTGTTGATCTCCACGTGGTCGGAACGGGCGACGCGCTGCGCAGCGCGGTGGTGTGCTTCTATCTGTCCAATGAGGGCGTTTCCATGCTGGAGAATGCGGCGCACTTGGGACTGCCTGTCCCTGACAAGCTGAAGGGCATTCTGGCGCAGCTGCACGGGCGCATGGACGAGCAGCAGGAAGGAGACCAGTAATGGCGGAGCGGATCAATACGCCTTTTACCAATGAACACTTTGCGGCCTACTGTCTGAAGATGGTAGGCCAGCCTTATTGGTACGGCACATGCGGCTACAAGGCCACGACCGGTCTTTTGAGCCGAAAGGGCAAGCAATATCCGTCTCATTATACTTCGTCCCGCATGAGCCGGTACAAGCAGGATATCCGAGACAAGAAAGTGGTTTGCGACTGCATCGGCGGCGCAAAAGGATATGCATGGACGAACGGCGGTCAGGCTATGCTGGATGCAATCGGCACGGATAGCGCTGTTTCCAACAAGTACGGCGCAAACGGCTGCCCTGACAAGGGTGCCAATTCCATGTTCGCGTGGGCGAAATCCAAGGGCATGGATTGGGGCACGATTGACTCGCTGCCGGAGATCATCGGTCTGGCACTGCACACGGATGGCCATGTGGGTTACTACGTTGGCAACGGCTATGCTGTGGAATGGCGCGGCTTCAATTACGGCTGTGTGCGCACGAAGGTGAAAGAGCGCAAGTGGAAGTACTGGTACAAGCTGCCTTTCATTCAGTACGGAGAAGCTGCTGCCGAGATTCCCGCATCGGAAATTACGCTGGGAAGCCGCCTGCTAAAACGCGGCATGGTAGGTTCCGACGTAAAAGCCCTGCAAGAGCTGCTGATGCAGCTGGGCTACGCGTTGCCCAAGTATGGCGCGGATTCTGAATTCGGCGCTGAAACGGAAAAGGCACTGCTGGCGTTCCAGAAGAAAGCCGGTCTGGATGCGGACGGCAAGTACGGCGATAAAACCCACGCCGCGCTGATGGATGCTGTTGCGGATGATGACGGCCAGCCTGAAACCCCGGAACAGCCCACGCCTGATGAACCTGCTCCGGTTGGTACGACAGTGGTGATCGTCTCCGAAGGTGGCAAGGTGAATGTCCGCTGCGGCAACGGGACGGAATACGAGCGCCTTTCTACCGTTGCGCCCGGCAGTACCTTCCCGCTGGTGGCGACCGCGCAGAATGGCTGGCACGCCATAGTTATCGGCTCTCGCGTGGGCTGGGTATCTGGCAAACTCACAAAGATCATTTGATGACTGAGGCTGGTGCAAAACCGGCCTCTTTCTTTTTTGCTACAGGCGATACTTCCAGAAATAAGAATTATCTTTGAATTGCTTGACTTATCGCCGCTTCAGAGTGATTGATATAACACAATAATTGAAAAGGAGGATTCTGATGCGGATTAAGGTCATCAAGCCTAAAAAGGACGCTGCACCAAAACGGCTAAGGGTATGCGCGTATGTTCGCGTTTCGGCAGCTACTGAGGAACTTGAGGAATCGTTGGAAGCACAGATGGATCACTTTCAAACTCTCATTACCAGTAAGCAGGAATGGGAATTCGTGGGCCTATATATCGACAATGGTATCAGCGGCTTTCAAAACAAGCGCCCCGGTTTTCAAGCCATGATGAAAGATGCACGGGCCGGTAAGCTGGATTTCATCTTAGTGAAAAGCGTTTCGCGGTTTGCGAGGAACACAGAAACGCTTCTCAAGGCGACGAGAGAACTGAAAAGCCTCGGCATCGGGGTATATTTTGAACTTCAGAAGATCAATACACTCACTGTAAGCGGCGAGCTGATGCTTACCATCAAGGCGGCTTTTGCACAGGGTGAGAGTGATTCGGGTAGGGACTTGATGAAAATGGCTATTCGGCACCGCTTCGAAAAGGGCATTCCATCTCCCCGAACAAGAACCACTTACGGTTTTCTGCCAGCTAATGATGGCAGCATTGTCATCGATGAGAAATGTGCTGATACTGTAAGAATGGTTTATGATTTAGCAGAGCAGGGTGTCTGGTACTCCAAGATTAGAGCAAAACTGAATAAGATGGGTATTCCTTCTCCAACAGGAACGCTCTGGAATGATGGTCAAATCGCCGATATGCTTCACAACGTGATGTATAAAGGCGATCTTCTTTTACAAAAAAGCTATAAGGATGAGAACCGGCAGACTTGCCGTAACGAAGGGCAGGTACAAAGCTGGTATGTTCATGACGATCATGAAGCCATTGTATCTTCGGAGCAATGGGAACGAGTACAGCAAGTCTTGGCAGCGCGTTCTGCTCGCATCGCAGAAGCAAAGGAGCGAAGAAAAGCAGCATCTGCGCATCATGAACATGTTGGACGTTATCCACTGACCGGCCTTTTATTCTGCCCTCACTGCGGTGCAGTACTACACCACAAATGGTGCAATAGCGGTCGAGACGAATACTGGGTTTGCAGTACAAACATCAAAAAGCGAGCATCTTCTTGTAAAGGCATTTTCCTACCAAGCAGTGTCGCCGACAGTTGGAATATAAAGGCTCCTGTTGTGGTGCAGCGATTCAAAGATGATAACGGTATGGTACAATTTACGGCTTATCCGAAGGACGAATATGAAGCCATGAAAGGAGAATAACAATGGCAAGAAAAATCGAGGTCATCCCAGCCCGACCGGAATTTACCAATCGTGCAGAAAGAAAACAGCGAAAAACCAGACTGGCCGTTTACTGTCGTGTGTCTACCTCGCAGGAAGATCAGCTGGAGAGTTTTGAGAACCAGCAGATTCACTATCGGGATTATGTGGCAAGCCACCCAACATATGAACTGGTTAAGATATATGCCGATGAGGGTATTACTGGCACAAACACCCGGAGGCGTGAAGAATTCAAGGCTATGATCGCAGATTGCGAAGCCGGGCTGATTGATATGGTCATCACAAAATCGATATCCCGCTTTGCACGTAATACTGCGGACTGTTTGCAATATACTCGCCTTCTACGCGATAAGCGTATTGGAGTTCTCTTTGAAAAGGAGGACATTTTCACTCTGGATGGAAAAGGCGAACTGCTGATTACGATCATGTCATCCCTTGCTCAAGACGAAAGCAGAAATATATCTGAAAACATCACATGGGGTATACGGGCACGCTTTCAACAGGGGAAAATGCACCTGAATACTAATCGTTTTCTGGGCTATGATAAGGATAAGGACGGCGCATTAGTAATCAATGAAGCACAGGCTGAAATTGTTCGGCGCATATTCGATCAATTTCTTGACGGTCTATCGCCGGATATCATCGCGTCGCGCCTGAACCATGATGGTATTCCGGGAGTATGCGGTATCCCACAGTGGAAGAATTCTACGATCAAAAACATCCTGCGGAATGAAAAGTACAAAGGAGATGCACTTCTTCAAAAGTATATTACTGAGGATTATCTGTCCGGTCGGATTATCCGAAACGACGGTCGCGTCGAGCAGTATTACGTCAAAGGGTCACACGAAGCTATCATCCCGGCAGAAAAGTGGGAAATCGTTCAGTTAGAGCTTAAGCGCCGGGATAACTACAGAATAAAACATGGGTTGCGTACACTTGGGCGTTATACGGATGAGCAGCCCTTTTCGAACAAGGTCTTCTGCGGGGTATGCGGTGCTCTTTTCTGGCGCAGAACGTGGTACAGGCTGGCTGGTGAAGTGAAAATCTGGCATTGCACCGATCGGTATGACAAGGACGACAGGCCGGGCTGCCCAAGCCTCATTATTAAGGAAAAAGACCTACACAGAGCATTTGTTGTGGCATGGAATAGAATAAGAGATACGCGAGATGAGCGCTTGCCCGTTTGGCAAAAGCAGAAGGATACTGGAACCCCACTGGTGGCTTTCTATGCTGAACGCTTTATTCAGCTATCCGCAGGGGAGCCTATGAAAGAAATTGACTTGAGTATTGTTACAAAGACACTGGAGCATGTAGTCGTAAGCAAAAATGGCTCATACACATTTTACTTACTTGACGGTTCAAAGGAAACAGTTGATTTGCAGAAATGATATGAAGGATTAAGCCGCCCGGTTCATCGCCGGACGGCCTTTTTTTATTCCTTACGGAACATTTTTACCTCCGCATCGGTCATGAGAAAGCAGATGGCCTTTTCGTCTGCGAAAAATTGCCCATCGACCTTGTAACGTTTGCCGTCTGAATAATTAGGGATGAGACGCGCAACAGCATCGTGCATGGCTTTAACGCTGCTACTTACGGTAGCGGTTTGCTCGTCACGAGGTTTGGAGAAAGGCTTCGCCTTAGTTTCATTACCCTTGCAGGCACGAACAGCGAATACATGGCTCTTGGGGTCAATGAGGTACTGAACATACGAAGGATAATTCAGGGTTTCCAATACTCCTCGGGAAAAGGTAATGCCGCTTCTGTTGACGAAGATTTCGGGATCGGTATGGGAATAGGCATTAAAGTCCATGACAGTGAGCTTCAGCGCAGAAAAATCAATTTTAGTAGTAGACATAGTAAACTTCCTTTCTCAGTTCTCGTTTTGTTGATCAGCACTGTTGATGATTGCATCCATGACAGTGAAAAACTGATCACGTTCTTCACGTGACCAATCCGGGTCAAGATAATAATACCCGCGCAGCATACCAGCCTTTGCGCGGGGAAATTCAAACTTTTTCCGGATAACATCTGCCTTTTTCTTCCCGCGTCGGCCTGCGCCAAAGATATCTTGAACCCGCAACCATTCATCTATTGGAATGATGGCGGGTACGATACCTTCCCAGAGCCATTGTGGAAGGACAGAGTCGTTTTTCACTGTTCTGTGTGTCAGGTAGTTCTTAGAGTACGTTTTCTGGTATAGTACGTTGCCGCAATATTTCTCATTGCGCAGAATGCCACGTATGGTGCCTGCATGCCAACGCTCCAATCCCATAGGAGTACGAATCCCCTCATCGGTCAGATGTTCCGCAATTTCAGATACGGTGTCACCGTCAAGGAAGCTGCCATAGATGTATTTGACAATCTCGGCTTCAGCAGGCTCGACTTTGATCTGGCCAGAGTAATCGCGGTAGTATCCGATGGTGTTGTGGACGGTAAACTTATACAGGCCCTCCTGCATACGGTAGCGGATGCCCTGCTTGATCGCGATGCTTTTTTGCTGGCTCTCCAGTTCTGCCAATGCAGAAAGGATTGAAATGATCAGCTTGTTCTTGCCTTCTGCGGTTGAGATACCTTCGCTCTCAAAGGTAACAGCTACAGGTGGAGTGAGCTCATCAAGCAGTTTGAGCGTTGACAGGATGTCAACGATATTACGGCCAAAGCGACTGATGCTCTTGGTAAGGATCAGATCAATCTTTCCGGCCTTACAATCCTCAATCATACGCTGAAAATCTTTGCGCTTTTCGATTGACGTGCCGGAAATGCCCTCATCCTTATAGATGTCAGCCTTTTCGTACATTGGATTTTCGGAAATGACCTGTTCAAAGTGTTGCACTTGCATCTCAAAACTGTTCATCTGCGCTTCCTCGGCGGTACTCACTCGGCAGTAAGCCGCCACTCGGATGCGCTTAGATTCCTGATAGGCATAGGGCTTTTTATCAGGTAAGATAACCTTGACCTTCCGCTCACCCCGCCGGTTCTTTGATATGGTTTCCTGTATCTCTCGCCGTTCAGCCTCCTTTGTGTCGCTCTTGATTGTGGTGCGCCGTGCTTCCTCAATGCGAGCAGCATCAAGTTTCCTTTTCATCATACCCCTTCCTTATTTTAATAATGACAACACAGACCTTGGCCAATACCTCCTTTCTGCCGATGAATCTACAAGTGCTTATACATTGTATCTCAAATCGGCTTCGTATTGGACATGCGGGTCAAAATAACTTGTCATTTATGGTTACGATACGGTTAAATTGCTGCATGGCGTAGGCATATCGATAATGGTTTTCACTTTGTACATTGAATTTTTTGCAAACCTGTGCTATGCTCTTTTTGTTCCAAGAGAAATACAGTTTTTCTTAAGAAAAACTCATGCAGAGTAGATTCATCCAGAAAGGGGTAAAATTGTTGAGAGTACTGGCAAAAGGGTTCATCTAATGATACCTTTGGAGGAAAAGATTCATGGACGCTCAAAACTGCGAGACGGGCGTGCTGTTCTTGGATGAACTGCCGGAGTTCAGCCGCAACACGCTGGAAGCGCTGCGCCAGCCGCTGGAAGACGGCGTCGTCAGTGTGACGCGCATCCACAATCAGGCGCAGTACCAGTCCAGCTTCATGATGGTTGCCAGCATGAACCCCTGCCCTTGCGGATTTTATGGCAGCAAGACGAAGAAATGCCGCTGCTCCGCGAAGGATATCCGCCGCTACCTCGACCGCATCTCCGGCCCGCTGCTTGACCGCATCGACATTCAGGTGGAGGTAGACGCTGTGCCCGTGAAGGAAATCAGCGAGGGCGGCGCGGCGGAATCCTCGGCGGAAGTTGGCGCGCGCGTGCGGAAGGTGCGTGAATTGCAGCAAGCCCGCTATGCGCAGGACGGCATCCACTGCAATGCGCAGCTTGACGCGGGCTTAAGCAAGAAATACTGCCCAATGACCCCGGAAGCAACGGCGCTTCTGCACATGGCAGTGGAGCGCATGGGCATGAGTATGCGCGCATACGGCCGCGTGGTGAAGGTCGCTCGGACGATTGCCGACATGGACGGCGCGGACACCATCGGCACGACCCACGTTGCGGAGGCAATCCAGTACCGCGAACTCGACGGGAAGTACTGGAAGGGCTGAAGCATTCTATTTTCCTTGCGCAACAGGGAAATGACCGCAGGAAACGCGCCGAAGGTGCTTACGGGGCAATTTCAGACTATTGCCCCCTTGTAGGATGGAAGGACGGAAGGAATAACCGGGAGAAGGAGAACCATGACAGTACAAATCAAAATGACGCGCAAAGAAGCGGAAGTCCAAATGGCGTGCTTCCGGCAGACGTTCTCCAGTGTGCGCCTGCTGAACGAAAAAGCCGTTCTGCACGCACCGCAGGCGCATTCCAAACGCACCGAACTTGAATGCCGCGTTCTGCATGAAAAATGCCAGCTCACTACCCTTGACGTTACCCCGCAGCGGGCAGAGCAAATCTTCGCCCGCTATATCGAGGTGGACGGCGAACCCTGCGTGCTGGAGCTCGTACAGGACTTGCAGCAGGATACCCCCGAAGCCGTGGTGCAGCGCCGACAAATGCTCACCCAGACCGGCAGCATGGGCGAAAAGCTCTACCGCGACGCGCTGACCGGGCTGTATAATCGCCGCTATTATGAGGATGCCCTGAAGAAGCGCGGCATGGAAGCAGGCGTTGCCGTCCTGGACATGGACGGCTTCAAGGCATGTAACGAAACGTATGGGCATCAGGCGGGCGATAAGATGCTGGAAGCCGCCGTTGGCGTGATGCGCCACTGTGTTCGCCGCTCGGACACCATCATCCGCTATGGCGGGGATGAGTTTCTTCTGCTCCTGCCGCATATCGAGGAGGCCACCTTTCAGCAGAAATTGCAGGATATCTGCTGCCAAATCAGCGAAACCCGGCTGCCGGGGCTGGAGGACATCCGCCTGTCCGTCAGCATCGGCGGGTTGATTAACCGCGGCGAGCCGATTGACTGCGCGGTTGAACGCGCCAATCAGCTGATGATGCAGGCAAAAAAGAGCCGCAATGCTGTTGTCACGGATTCCGAAATCGCCGCGGAAGATATTGCGCCGCGCAAGGATACCCGACCGCGCATGAAAATTCTCATTGTCGATGACTCCCGGACGAACCGCGCCATTCTCAATGGGTTGATACCCGATCGCTACGACGTGTTGGAAGCAGCTGATGGGCTGGAGGGCTTGGATATGCTCCGGCGCTACGGCACGGAAATCGCTCTCGTGCTGCTGGATTTGCTTATGCCGACGCTCGACGGATTTGATATGCTTTCGCTGATGGCGGCGAATCAGTGGCTGGAGGAAATTCCCGTCGTCATGATTTCCAGCGAGAACGACGCGGACACCATCCACCGCGCCTACGATTTAGGCGTGAGCGACTACATCACCCGCCCGTTCGACGCCGATGTCGTCAGCCAGCGGATCAGCAATACCATCAAGCTCTATGCCCGCCAGCGGGGCCTGAGCAATCAGGTGCGCGACCAGATTCACGAGAAGGAGCGCAGCAACCGCCTGATGCTGGAAATCATCAGCGAAGTTGTCAGCGCCCGCAACGGCGAAAGCGGCGCGCACATGCGCCACCTCTGCCTGCTGACGGAAGTGCTGCTGGATACCCTCGTCAGCAAAACGAAGCGCTATACCCTCACGCCGCATGAACGCAAGGTCATCGTGACCGCATCGGCGTTCCACGATATCGGCAAAATGGGCATCGACGAGAAAATCCTCAACAAAAGCGGCCAGCTGACCGAAGAAGAGTACATTGTCATGAAGTCGCATACGCTGATTGGCGCATCCATGCTCGCGCGCTTGGACCACTACCGAGACGAGGAATTGGCGCGCACGGCGTACCAGATTTGCCGCTGGCATCACGAGCGCTACGATGGCGGCGGCTACCCCGACGGCTTGAAGGGCGAGGAAATCCCGATTGCCGCGCAGGTCGTTTCCATTGCCGATGCGTATGATGCGCTGATTTCGCCGCGCGTCTATAAAGAGGGTTTTTCGCACGAACAGGCAATGCAGATGATTCGCAATGGCGAATGCGGCGCGTTCAATCCGCTGCTGATTGAATGCTTGGAGGATTCGCAGAGCAGAATTCGGTATCTTGCGTCGATGACGGCGGAACGCTTCAGTTAAAAAGTATTCTATGCAACACCGCACAAATGAGGTGTTACCCTAATGAACCGGCGGTGCAATGCCGCTGGCTTTTTGCATCTTCCACAAGGAGCAAAACCACATGGTGAAACGAATTTTGCAGTATTTCCGCCGGGAAACGGTGCTGAGCGCGGCACTCGTCTGCGCACTGCTGTCTTTCCTGCTGACCCCGCCGTCGGTCATACACTTGCAAGGCATCGACACGACGACACTGCTGATGCTCTTCTCGCTGATGACGATTGTTGCGGGATTCCGGCGTATGGGCGCACTGGATGCCGTCAGCCGGAAACTCACCCGGCGTGTGACGACGCTCCGCGGACTTTCGGCGGTGATGGTGGCGCTGTGCTTTGCACTCTCAATGCTGGTGACGAATGATGTTGCCCTGCTGACGCTTGTGCCGCTGACGCTGCTGCTCTTCCGCGCTGGCGGGCAGAAAAGCACCATCTGGACAGTCGTGCTGGAGACGGTCGCGGCGAATTTGGGCAGCATGGTCACGCCAATTGGCAATCCGCAGAATCTGTACCTGTACACGTCCGGGCGGCTGACGGCGCTGGATTTCCTGACCCTGCTCGCGCCGTATGCCGCCGTCGCGCTTGCGCTGCTGCTGGCACTGTGCCTGCTGCTGCCGAAGAAGCGCGTTGCGGTGGATACGTCCGCGCGCGCGCCGCTGGCGGGGAAGATGCTTACGCTGTATGGGGCATTGAGCGCACTGGCGCTGCTGGCGATTGCGAAGGTGCTGCCCGCGTGGGCGCTGGCGGCGGCGGTGTTCCTTGGTACGCTGGCGCTGGACAGGGGGACAATCCGGCAGGTGGATTACACGCTGCTGGCGACGTTCGTGTGCTTCTTTGTCTTTGTGGCATCGGTGAAGGCGTGCGTGCCGGTGCGCGCGTGGCTGGAGACGATGATGGCGCGCAGCCCGATGGCGGTGGCGCTGCTGACGAGTCAGGTCATCAGCAACGTGCCGGCGTGCCTGCTGCTGTCGCCGTTCACGCAGGACGCGAAAGCGCTGGCGCTGGGGGTTGATCTGGGCGGACTGGGGACGCTGATTGCGTCGCTGGCGAGCCTGATTTCGTTCCGGCTGTACGGGGCGGGCGAGGGCGCGCAGAAGGGCAGGTACTTCGCGGTGTTTACAGGGGTGAATGTGCTGTTTCTGGCGGTGATGCTGTTTCTGGCGGCAATCTTGTAATCAATGCGCAATTAGGAATGAGCAATGCGAAATGAGATAAAAACGGCGGCGGAGGAATGCAAATTCCCGCGCCGCCGAAAAATGGGCTTGTAATCATACAAAATCTATGGTATTATAGCGCTATCAGAGGAGGTGTTCCTGTTGAAGATTTCGACAAAGGGACGCTATGCCCTGCGGATGCTGGTCGATGTGGCGCAGCATCAGAGCAGCGGAACGGTGACGCTCAAGGAAATCGCGGAGCGTCAGGGCATTTCCAAGAAGTATCTGGAGCAGATTGCGCTCGTGCTGTCGCAGGCGGGCATTCTCCGCGGCGCGCGCGGACATCAAGGCGGCTATCGGCTGGCAATTGCGCCGGAAAAGCTGTCCGTGGCGGAAATTATCCGCGTGATGGAAGGGTCGCTTGCGCCGGTAGCGTGTCTGGATCGTCACCCGAATGAGTGCGAGCGCTGCAATGAATGTCAGACGCTATTCGTCTGGGAGGGGCTTGACCGCGTGATTCAGAGCTATCTTGAGGGGATTACCCTTCAGGACGTGCTGGCTCATCCCCTGCCATAAGCGTCCGCACGACGTGGGAGGCAATCAGCAGCCCCATTGCTCCCGGCACAAACGCGGTGCTGCCGGGAATATCCTTGCGGCGACCGCTCTCTTCCGCAATCGGCTGGACAGGCGGATACATTGGTTCGAGCGAATAGGCAACGGTCATGTGCCGGATGCCTTTTTTCTTGCACGAAACGCGCATCGCCCGCGCCAAGGGGCAGACACTCGTCTTCGTAATGTCGGCAATGCGCAGGCAGGACGGGTCGAGCTTGTTGCCCGCGCCCATCGCGCTGATGAAGCGGATGCCGCCCTGCTCGCAGCGGCGCGCGAGTTCCAGCTTGGCAGCAACGGTATCTACCGCATCTACCACAAAGTCGTACACAGACAAATCAATTTCGTCCGCATTTGTTGGCAGATAGAACATCTTGCGGCAGTTCACACGCACATGGGGGTTGATGTCCTTCAGGCGCGCCGCCATCGCGTCCACCTTATCTTGTCCGATGGTCGAATGCAGGGCGATAATCTGCCGATTCAGGTTGCTGATGCTCACGTCGTCGCGGTCGAACAGGTCGATTTCCGCGATGCCGCTGCGCACCAGCGCTTCGCACACATATCCGCCGACACCGCCGACGCCGAACACCGCTACGCGCGCCTGATGCACGCGGTCAAAGGCACTCTGCCCGACGAGCGAAATCGTCCGGGAAAACTGTTCCATGTTGTTCACACTCCCGTGCTTATCATAGCACATCCGGGGGAAAGGTTCAAGCGAAAATCCGCTATTGATGCTATTTCCGGATTCACCTGCGCTGCCTGCCTACGAATTATCATTCTCCAAATAGTATGATTTTTTGTTCTGCTGATGTTTTTTTCATTGCATTTGGCTTTTTTTACAAAAAATCAACCTGAAGGTGGTTCTCTTTTGGCGAAAAATCGTGTATAATGGTTGCGTATTCGCCCATATTCCACCGAAGGATGTGTGCTTATGGAGATTTATCTTCGGCAGCGCTCCGGAATTGTGTGCCTGATTACCATTGCGCTGCTGCTGGTGTTCAGCCACCTGTATAACCACAGCAGCGCGTCCCGGCGTTTCCGCAGGATGTGCATTTACGCGCTGTGTCACGTCGTACTGACTATCCTCACAGAAGTTACTGCCAATTTGCTGGATACCACGCCGCTGCTGGTGAATCGTCTGCTGCATCTGCTCTGCTGCGCAACCGCGATCGCTTTCCTTGGCGAAATGTGCTGGTACATTACCAGCATCACTCCGCCGCAGGGGCGCTCGCTGCCGGTGGTTCGCATCGTAACAATCCTGATTCCGCTCTTGTTTCTGTTTGCTGCGCCGCTGTTTCCAATGTACTTTACAAAGGGGCTTGTTATCAATTACCCCGACGGCGCGTTCATGCACCTGTATTTCTTTATCGGCATCGTCCTGTGTTTGGTAAGCGCAGTGCTGCTTTTCCGCGCGCGGCTTCAGATGGATCGGCAGGTCTGCGTGCTGATGACATTGGTGCTGGTACTGATGGCGGCAATGACGTGCCTGCAGATGGCGTTCCCGGAGCTGATGCTGTCCGCGGTGAAGCTGACGGTGATTACGCTGATGATGTACTTCATCGTCGAGAATCCCGTTGGCACATACCACGATCGTGCCATGATTGACCTGCCGACCGGGCTGCGCAACCACAACGCGCTTCAGGAGGATGCGGTGAATCTGGCGAACAACTGGCAGCTTTCCAGCAACGGATCAATTGGCGTGGTGGCGTGCGACTTGAATGACCTGAAGCGCATCAATGACACGCACGGACATCAGGCGGGTGATGAAGCAATTGCGCTAATTGGGCGCGTCCTGCGCACGGAGCTGGTGAGTGCCTACGGGGTCTACCGAACGGGCGGCGACGAGTTCACCGCGATTTATGTCAATCAGCATGAGGATGTGATGATTGCGGAGATGCAGGCGGCGCGCGACAACCTGCGCAGCCGGCACCTTGATTGCGGGTGGGCGGTTCATGCCGCGCTGGGCAGCGCTTACGCCACAAGTCAGAGCGAGCTATCCATCCGCGACATCATGCAGCGCGCGGACGAAGCCATGTACGCGGACAAGGCGCGGCAGAAGGGGGTAAAGAATGTGCGAAGGTAGGGGAGGCGCAAGGGGCTTTGCCCCTTGACCCCAGCAGGGACGCTGTCCCTGCACCCTGCAAGGGACTTCGTCCCTTGACCCTTTCGCGCGATTGGGTTGAGCGCACTTGCATACAGTGTCCGCGTGTTTATCCATAGGAAACCCTCGCATCCACATAAAACAACGGCTGACAGCCTGACGCAATGTCGGGGGCTGCCAGCCGCTTTTTCTTATACTATTTTCAAATTCACCTGCACCATCTGCGTGCGCCTTTTCATCTGGAAATAGTATTAGTAGTAAATCCGCAGGAACTGTTCCATGAAATCCAGCCACCACGTCGGGGTCAATGTGCCGCTGGCATACGGGAAGTATGCCACGAACATCACCAAGCACACGCCAAGGAAAATCCCCAGCAGCCACTTGCCCGTTTTCGGGAAGCGGCGCGTGATATCCCGGAACAGCACTGTGATGGACAGCATCAGGAACGGCGTTGTGGCGAAGTAGTGGTAAATGTACGTTCCGCGCGGCACAAGCACCCACGGCAGGAACTGCGAAAGCGCGCTCAAGAGCAGGAACGGCATCGTCACATCCCAGTCGGCGGCTGTCCAGTGCAGCGTTTCGCCATCTTTGCGCAGGGTGTAGCGGTGGCGCTTTGCCCACATGAACACCGTATACGCAAAGCCGACAAGTGCTGCCGACCAAATCGCCGGGTTGCCGAAGCACCAGATTGCATAGCTCCAGCCGGGGGTATTCACATACGTCGGCGAAGCATAGTACATCGGGCGCTGGTTGAAAATCCACTCGTACCACGGCGAGTAGAACGGGTGATCCATGCCCAAACCGGGCTTGGAATGGTAGCTGAACATGCTCAGCTGCGCATTCCAGACCGCCGTCAGGTAATCCTTCAGGTTGTCAAAGTGCGCATAGGCGAAGTACGGAATGTACGCCAGCAGGTAAATCGCCAGCGGAATGGCAACGAAGAACAGCAGACACCACAGGCAAATCACCAGCACGCGCTTCATGGTTGTCTGGTCGCGCAGGGTGAGGATTTTCCTGTCCTCGTCCGACAGGCTCTTGTCCGTCTTGAGCAGGTGCGCGGAGGTCGCCGCCATGCGCATGTGGCGGAAAATCGTCCAGAAGAACGCCACTGCCAGCCCCGCACCGGAGTACACGCCAATCCACTTGCTGGCAATGCCAAGCCCCATGAACAGCCCGGACAGCGCCAAATCCGGCAGGAGCTTCCTCAACGGCAGGCGCACAATGTCGCGCTGCATGAAGCGGAGCATGAACAGCCAGCTGAAGAGGATGAACAGCACCGGGTAGGAGTCGATGGTGGCAATGCGCGTCTGCGTGAAGTGCTGGCAGTCCAGCGCGAGCATCAGCGCGGCGGCGAATGCAAAGCTGGATTTCTTCGTCAGCTGCTTGCCCAGCAGGTACATCGCCGGCAGCATCAGGATGCCCGCCAGTGCGCCCATCACGCGCCAGCCGAACGGAACCATGCCGAAAATCGCAATGCCAAGGCTCATGATGACCTTGCCAAGCGGCGGATGGCTCGTTTCATACGGCGCAGTGCCGTGCAGGTGCTCATATGCCGTGCGGGCGTGGTAAATCTCGTCGAAATAGGTGCTGTTCCACCAGCTCGGCAGACCTTCCAGCGTATCCTGCTCGTCGAAAATATTGTTTGCGTCGCTGTACAGGGTGGATTCTTCCATCACGTTCAGCTGCGCAATGACCGTCGCCGGAATGCGGTCGCCGTTTGCGTCATGGAAGATGACTTCATTCATCTTCAGCCCGATTTGCTGCGACGTGATGCGGACATACCGCGCAGAGAATCTGATGGGCTGCGAGTAGAAGAAGCGCTTGTCGTTGCCGTATTTATCTTTGCCCATATAGCTGGGGGTGAGGTACTTCCACTGGAAGCACTCGCCTTCCGCCATATCCGCAATGTAATCGTCCGACCAGCTTTCGCCGTCCTCGGATACGGCGACGGAGAAATTGGAGTAGCTCACCTGACAGAAGTAGAGCATCGTCACATCGTCGTGATGCTTGCCGAGGTCGATGATGACCTGCTCATTCCGCGTCGAGGAGACCCAAGGGTTCTGCGGCGCTTTCATGGAGCCGAGGTTCGTCAGCGCCACGACAGCGTACACCAGCGTCACGCCCAGCATCAGCAGCCAGTCACGCTTGCGCCAGTGCAGGGAAACGTCCTGCTTAAAGGTGCGCGGGTCGCCCGGCTTCTTGTCCAGCAGCTTCACGGGCAGATACGCCGGGTGCTCCAGCGTTTCGTCCGCGGCGGATACCGGCAGGCACACGTCGCGGCACGTCCACACGCCGAGGAACGCCAGCGCCACATTCGCCGCGGACAGCAGCATCGCCAGCACGACCGTATCATTGTTCAAGTGCCCCAGCGACGAACCGAGGCGCAGGCTGTTATCCAGCACAATGCCTTCATTGATGAACGCTGTCGCGCTGAGGCCCAGCAGGAGCACCAGCGTCCGGCGGTCGCGCCTGCCCGCGTACGCCATCCCAAGCAGGAACAGCGCCGGGAACAGATACCGCTCGTGCATCTTGATGCCGAACACATACAACAGCACAAACAGCACGCCGCCGCACAGGGCGAGGTTCTCCAGTTTACCGCTGCGGATGAACATGGGCAGCACCATCACAAACGGCAGCGCCATGGCGACAAGCCCCACCATCGTGAAGCTGGCATTGAAGGTCGCCAAGCCGAGGAAAATCAGCGCGAAGGTCAGCCCAGCGGCGATTTCCGTCGAATTCCAGTCCGCCTTCTTGCACTTGAAGAGCATCACGCCAAGCGCAATTGCGCCCGCCAGTCCCACCAGACCCACGACCAGCAGCGCTGTGCGGGAAAGCACCATGCTGCCGCCCAGATGGAAAATCATCGTGCGCGTCCAGCCGCTCTGCGTCGCGAAGAAACCGCCCAGCCCGAAGCCACCGATAATCAGCAGAATCGTCATCAGCCCCGTCAGCACGTCGGGCTGCCAGCCGCTTTTCTGCGCGCGGTAAATCAGCCAGCCCGTCCAGACGAGCGACAGCACCATCATCAGCAGCGGAATCGCGCGGGGCGCTTCCATGACGATGGACGTCCAGTTGCAGCCGAAGAGATAGTAGAAGTTTGCGGTGTTGACCGTCGCGTACGGGTAGGACGAAAGCGTCTGCGCGTACTTGTCAATCAGCCACGAGATGCCGCCTTGGTTCACGCTGAACGGCAGGACGACAATCACCGCCGTCACAAGCGCCAATCCCACGCCGATGAGCATCGGTTTCCAGCACTTGCGGTCGCGGATGAGCGCCATCACAATCGCCGCCAGACCGAGGAAGCCCAGCATCAGCGCCTGCGGCTTTACCAGCACGGCGAGCATGTAAATCGGCATAACCGCCATCCAGTTGCCGCAGACGGCGAAATACGCCACCAGCATCAGCAGCAGGCTCAGCACGCTGTCAATCTGGCACCAGCCCGCGCTGTTGAGGAAAATGGCGGGGTTGAACGCCATCAGCAGCATCAAAATGCCCGCCTGATTGACGCTTGCGTTCTTCTTGCGCGCAATGCGGTAGGTAAGCACCGCCGCCACCAAATCGCACGCCATCGGGATGAGCTTGTGCACCGCCGCCGCGGACAGGGGCAGAACCCGCATCACCGCCGCGTTCAAGCCCATGATGTAGACATACGCGGGCGGATAATCGCAGAAGTTTGTCGTTTGGTAGAAATTCGCCGGGCCGACGCTGAGCAGCGTGTTGCCCCACGCGAGGAAGCAGTTTACATCCACCTGATAGCCGCTGACGCTGTTTGCGACAATCAGCCGCGCCGCTGCCGCGACAACAAGCCCGATGATGGCAAAGAGCGGCATGGCTTCGCGCTTCTTTGCATCCCGCGGAACGGCGTTCTTCTTTTGCAGGAAGCGCAGCAGATACACGCCCAGCGCCACATACGCAATGCCGACTGCCGTCATCCACGGCCACGCGGGGGAGGCAGCAGCAGTATCCGCCAAGTCGTCGGATGGGTCGTCCTGCACCGCGGCTGTCGGCTGATACCAGCGGCTCGCCACAATGCCCTCCGGCGGCGCATCGACCTTCACCAGCGACAAATCATCGAACATGGCTGTGCCGAAGCTCTCGCCGCTGTACCCGCCCAGACGCGCATACACGGTCACTTCGTGCTGATCCGTGTCCGTCACGCCGTAGAGTTCAACGTACTGCCATTCGTCCGGCGAATCGTAGACGCTTTCGGAGAAGACATACACGTCTTTGATGGACAGGTTGCCGCCCAAACCCTCATCGAGCGTATCCCATGCTTTGACATAGCCGGACAGGCGGTAGAAGCTGCTCGGCTCTACCGCGACTGTCTGGCAGAAGCGCGCGTCGTTGTGGTCCAGATTCTCAATCTGAACGCTGTGCGCGCCCGACATGGCGTTGTCGGATACGGTATAGAAGGTCATGCCCTCCAAGTTCAGGTACGCATCCGTTTTCCAGCCGACGGGCAGCCCGTCCGCGCCGATTTCCTCAAAGCCCGGATTTTGCAGCAGATTCGTGCTTTCCTCCGCCGAGGCGGTGCTGAATATCCCCAGCAGCATCAGCAGAGACAGCAGAAGCAGCAGCGACCGCCGAGCCAGTCTGTTTCTCTTCATCGTGTCACCCCCGATATTGGACGTTCGGAATTGGCTTTTTGTTTTACATGCTTGCCATAAACGCATTTTTTACATGAATCAGCCCGTCGCGGGTGATTTCCACCACGTCGAAGCGCGCGGGAACGTCCATGCAGTCGTTTTCCAGCAGGTAGTGCATCGCCGCGTGGCAGATTCGCCGCTGCTTCGCGGGTGTGACCGCCAGCATCCCTTGCCCGGCGCGGCTCTGCGGGCGGGCTTTCACCTCGACGAACACAATCGTTTCGCCGTCCTGCATCACGAGGTCGATTTCGCCATCCTCCGCGCGATACCGCCGCGTCCGCAGCGTCATGCCCTGCCGGGTCAGCGCGTTTTCCGCTTCCTGTTCGCCCTGAATCCCGGCATCGTAGCGCTTCATTCCGCCTCCACCGGCACAAAATGGCCGATGAATGTTCGGCGGTGCAGCGGCGTTGCGCCATATTTCTGCAAGGCGGCGATATGCTCCGGCGTGCCGTAGCCCTTGTTGCGCGCAAAGCCGTATTGCGGATACTGCTTGTCCAGCTCCAGCATTTGCCGGTCACGCGTCACCTTCGCGACGATGCTGCTCGCGGCAATGGCGTAGGATGTTGCGTCGCCCTTCACCATCGGGATTTCGCGCCCGTTCAGCCCCAGATCCTTCACTGCGTCAATGAGGAACACCTCGGCGGGCACTTGGCTGGCGGCTTCGCGCATCGCCTTCTTTGTCGCTTCGAGGATGTTCATGCGGTCGATTTCCTCCGGCGTCGCCTGACCGATGCCGACATACAGCGCCCGCTCCATGATTTCGGCATAGACGCTTTCGCGGCGCTTCTCGGAGAGCTTCTTGCTATCATCCACCCAGAGAATCAGTGGTTCCTTGGGCATCACGACGCACGCCGCAACGACATTGCCCACCAGCGGGCCGCGTCCGGCCTCGTCCATGCCTGCCGTAACGAAGGCGGCGTACTGCGCGTCGAAATCCGCCAGCAGCTGCACTTTCGCCGCGCGGTCAATCTTCGCCATCGGAATTTTCCTCCTGCGGCTTGTTCTCGTTGTCCTTCTTCGCGCCGGGAATGGTCAGCCGAGCCTTCTTGACGGGCATTTCCAGCGTCATTCTGCCCAGCTTGCCCGCGCGGAATTCATCCAGCACCACCGCACAGCAGCGGTCGTAATCGCATACGCCGCCTTTCATCAGAAAGCCGCGCCCCTTGCAGACCGCTTCCAGCAGTTCTTCGCCGCGCAGATCCGGGTTGTCGAAGCGGAAACGCGTCATCACCGCCTGCGGCTGCACCTTCAGCATGTCCTGCAGCAGGTGAATCGTCAGCATCGCCAAATCCACCACGTCGTCTTTCACTGTGCCGATATAGCACAGGCGGCGTGCGGCAAGCTGGTCATCCAGCCGCGGCCAGAGCAGACCGGGCGTATCCAGCAAATCGAGGTAGGGCGTAATGCGCACCCACTGATTCGCGCGGGTGACGCCGGGACGGTCGCCGGTTTTGGCGATATTGCCGCCGTGGAGCTTGTTGGTGAACGTGCTTTTGCCCACGTTCGGCACGCCGACGACCATTGCTTTCACGGTCTTGCGGATGCCCTTCTGCGCCGCGCGTTCGACGGCTTCCTTCGCCGCGCGGTCAATGACCGCCAGTGCGTCCTTCGCTTTGCCGGTGGAGGCACTGTACGGCGCGGCATCGATGCCCTGTGCGCGGAAGTAGTTCAGCCACGCGCTGGTGGCAGCGGGATCAGCCAAATCCGCCTTGTTGAGCAGCAGCACGCGCTTTTTGCCCGCCAGCAGCTTGTCCAAATCGGGATTTCGGCTGGAATACGGCAGCCGCGCGTCGCACAGCTCCACCACCACATCCACGCGGCTGAGCTGATCCGCCAGCAGCCGCTTTGCTTTCGCCATATGTCCGGGATACCAGTTAATGTCCATGTTGTCCATCCTTTTCAAGCGGGGGATGCCCGCGAATGCGCTGCGCCTGCAATGAACTGATTCCAGTCTAACATGGGTGGGAATTGATGTCAAGCCATGGCGCGGCAGATGTGAAGATTTTACAATCTGCAATACACGGTAATACTATTCTATACTGCTTTCCGCACTGGGCGCGCAGACAAACAGCCATTTTCCATTATGCCATGAAAAAAGGGAAAGAGCAAGCCCTTTCCCCGGATTTTCAGGGTTTCGTCACAGACGAGACCATTAAACAAACAAGGAAGTAAAAATCTTCTGTTCCATGTCGGCGATATTATAGAGATGCTCCATCACATCGAATGTCTCTTCCAGATTTCTTCTTGCACCTGTCCAGCCACCGCCGTCGGTAATCCACACAAATTCAAAGCCCTCAACCGTTTTTGCTTCCTCTGCAATCATTTTATAGCTTCGCGCGGTTTCGTTCAGCTTAGAACCACCGCTGGTGTAGAAATTAGTTTCAATCACATACACACAATTACTGGTTTTGACTACGAAATCCCAGCGCTTTGTGGACTTTCCCTTGGCTGATATTGCAGATAGGTTCATATTCCACTTTCGTTCGACTTCTGTTAAGTACATTTCCTTGTAATACGCAACTCCGGCTTCTCGCAGATAGCGTTCAACCAGATTTTCCATCTGATGACCACCTCTGTTTTTGCGTCCGTTTGAGTCCAGACCAACCTCAACACCCGTTACATAATCGTATAGGTTGCTGATGATATGCTTTTGAAGCATGTCAAAAAGTCCTGTTTCTCGCATGAAGTACTTGTACTGCTCTGCGAATTGCACTTTTTGAGAAAACTTGTAATTAACTGAACCATTTTTGTCTTGGCAGTAGATTTCATTCTCACGCACTGCCAGCAAAATCGGAATCGCCTTAAGGCAATCCGGGTATTTGGCAATAAGGTTATCAAAGTCGCGCTTAAAATTCTCTCCATTCAGTGAATTCACCATGGTGAGAGACAACTGTCATTTTCTTGGATATAAGATTGCCCGGTGCTAACACAATTTCACCGTTGTTATAGGCATCCGCTGCAATTTTCTGTGCTTCTTCTTCGGTGTTTGCGTGAATTTCAAATTCTTCGGACACCACTTCTTCTATTATAACCGTGTACTTCGCCATGTCTATCACCTCATTCTGCTTTCCTATAATATCCATTTCCTAAGAACTCAATAAATCCTCTGTCACGCAAAATTTGCAGCTGCTGACGAATTTTTGGCTTTACATTCTGATTTTGTGGGTGTTTTGCTTGCAGCATTGCCTCAAACACATAGACCTCATTCAAGGAAAAACACTGATTTGGAATTGCATTGACGCACTGCAAAATGTCGAGAATCCAGCCACGATTATCAATATTGTGGATGACCAGCCGCCCGCTTTTTTCTAACTTTTCCGCAACTAAGGTGGCATTGCAAATTTGCCCGTCTGATACAATTGCTATTTTTCCCTGTTCGGGCACTTTATCAATCAGAATATTGCAGCCAATCCATCCGGCGCGCTGTGCAGCATCGGGCAGCGGATTCCGCTTTTCGATAATTTCAGGTACGAAAAAATGTTTGGGCACGATGAAAAAATCGGTTACGCGCAGTTCCTCTTTTGAGTAACTCATAAAGAAAAAATCTGGGTTATGATTGCTCGTAATCCGCTCAATCATCGTATTGTAAGCGCCGTCAGCAACTTTTCGTCCGAATTTTCCAGATTTACTTTTTAGCTCAAATTCATTCCCACAGCTTTCACAGTAAAAATCTGCTACTGGACGATTATTCGCAAAGTGCCTAATGGTAAGGTTTCCACAGCGTGGACAATACATATTGCTTCCAACCCAACTTTCCGTCATGACGCGGGCAACCTGTCTTTGGGAATGGTAGTTAGAAGCGAGAGAAGCAGTCAAGGAAAGATTCATCGTCATTTGCGTGTTCTCCTGATAACTGGAACGTTACGCAATCAGTTTATTGGAAAGTTGAACGATTTCGCAAGCCTGTTCAAAATCAGAACAAGTTATAGAAATATCGAATTTTCGAAGATAATTCGATATTGCCCGCAAATTTTCCGGATCGGCAGACACGCCGTTTACCTTATTGTTATAGGGAACGTTGAAAAGTCCCTTACTGTTTACACGATACAGACCATTAAAACAGTGCTTATTGATCCATATCATCAAAGCGGCACATTCGGCATCTAATTCCTTTGCGGCAATTTTGGTATTATAATATTCCCTAATGACATAATACCTTTCCTTGTCACAAGGAACAGCATCTAATTCTTTCACTTTTTCCAAGACGGCTTCAACTGCTATCTTTAACTGGATATAAAGGTTAATCAACTGCTCATTTACATCATTCACATATGCTTGCTCTGGCACAATTCCCAATAGCACAGCACCACCACCAATAAATGGCTCATAATAATGATTATATTCTGACGGCATATTGCTTGCAATCTGCCCAAGCAGTTGTGTTTTTCCACCCGCCCATTTAAGAACAGGCGTCATTTTATTTACAAGCACCCACATTCGACCTTTCTTGTTTGTTCAGCGCAAGCTGTGAGTGACTATATTGCATAGCACCTTTGACATTCTAACATATTGTGCTTCGTTTAGCAACACGAAAATGCACCCGCTTACCGCCCCAAATCCCACACGCTTCTAACCCTGACCTTCTCCGCCGTCCCTCTCACCACGCGCACGACCTTCGTGCCGGGGTTCATGTCGAACGCGTTGTCGTCCAGCAGCAAGTCCGCGTCTTCGGATTCCAGCCAGACCTGCTTGGCGTAGGCGTGCGACGTGACGACCAGCGTGTCGCCGCGCTTCTCCACCGTCAGGCGCGGGTCAACAAATTCAAAGTGCTTCGGCGCGCAGAATATGCACGTCCCTTCGGACACTGCGACATCATCCACCACGAACGCAAAGCTGACATAATGCCCTGTCAGCGACGCATCCGCGCAGTCCACCTTGTCCAGCCACTTCGCGCTCATTGCGGGGATGGTCAGCGTTTGCTGATTCTGCCGCACGATTGCGCCGTCCGGCGTGCGCAGCGCCCAGACGACTTCACCCGTCACGTCTCGCAGCGTCTCGTTGCAGACGTTCAGGCGGAAGCTCTTTTCCAGCGGCGCAGGGTGATATTCGTTGATTTTCGGATTTTGGCTCAGCTCGCCCTCCTCCTCGGCGGAAATCATCACTGGGGCAAAGAAGCGCTTCGCCGCGTAGTGCAGCGCTTTCCAGCGGCCGTAGTAGTCGATGCTCGCCCACGACGCGACCGGCCAGATGTCGTTCAGCTGCCAGATAATCGCGCCCATGCAGCGCCCACGGTTGCGCCGCCAGTGCTCCACACCGTAGCGAATTGCCTCCGCCTGCATCAGCTGGGAGGCATACAGCAGGTCGTCGAAGCTGTTTGGATAGCGGAACGTCTGCGAGAGGTAGGAGAGAATCTTGCCGTTCGCCGCCTGATTGCGCTGGTGGCGCTCCATTACGCGGCTGAAGATATTGCGGTCATCCGGCAGGGTGAACTGCTCGACCGACTTCAGGCATGGGAAGGACTGAAAGCCGAATTCCGACGCATAGCGGAAGAAGAACTTGCGGTACTCCGTGAAGGGCTTTTCACCGTGCCAGACATCCCAATAGTGGTTGTCGCCGCGGTTTTCGTCGTTTGGGGCATCGAAATTGCCGCCGGAGGACGGCGACGCGGGCCACCAGTACGTCTGCGGCGCGGTTTCCTTCACAATTGCGGGCAGGATGTACTCGAACATCTTCACATAGTCGGTGATGTGGTGCGGATACGTCGGCACGAACTCCCACGTCCGATGGTTGATGAGCGCGCTGTTTGCGCCCGCCATGAACATCTCCATCTCGTTGTTGCCGCAAATCAGCGCCAGCGACGCATGATGGCGCAGGCGCGCGACATTTTGATGCGTCTCCACACGAATGGAACGCTCAAAATCAGGCGTGAGGTCATAGAAGGCGCAGGCGTACATCAAATCCTGCCAGACCATCAAGCCCAGCTCGTCACAGATGTCATAGAACGCGTCATCCGGGTAATACCCGCCGCCCCAGACGCGGATGGCGTTGAAATTCGCCGCCTTGCAGTCCTCCAAGAGCCGACGCGTCCGCTCCGGCGTCACGCGCGCAAGAATGTTGTCCTCCGGAATGTAGTCCGCGCCCATCGCAAACACCTTCATGCCGTTGACGACGTGGCAGAACTCCTCGCCCCATTCGTCCTTTTCACGGCTGACGGTCATCGTGCGCAGACCAATGCGCCACACGCGCGTATCGCCCGTCGCCAGACGAACCGTCACGCGGTACAGCGGCTGTTTGCCCAGCCCGTTCGGCCACCACAGCTGCGGATTTTGGATAGCAATGACCTGCTCCGCCGCCGTCGTTTCGGGGATGATTATCACTTCGCCATCCGGCGCGGTGATTTCCGCCGACCATGCGCTTTCGCCCGTAATTTCCGGGCGGATGGTCACATCCACCACGCCGTCATGGTGCGTTTGCAGCATCAGCGCGTTTTCCAGCCGCGCGGCATCCCACGTCCGCAGGAAAATCGGCCGCCAGATGCCCGCGTCCGGCAGACGGGGCCCCCAGTCCCAGCCGAACATGCAGTGTGCCTTGCGCAGGTGGCGGAAGCCGGGTGTCGCGTCGGAGGATTCCCAGCCGGGCGCTTCTTCAGCTTTTTTCGCACAGTAGAGAATCGGGGAATCAAATCGGATTTCCAGCGTGTTTTCGCCCGCGTGCAGCTGCTCCTTCACGTCCCACACCCAGGTGATGTGCATGTTGTCCGCGAAGGCGATTTCGCGCCCGTTGAGCGACACGTGCGCCAGCGTATCCAGCCCCTCGCAGACCAGCTCCACATGCGCATGTGCCAGCTGTGCTTCAGTCACGGTGAACGCGCGCTGATACACATAATCTTTCTTCATGCGCTCGAAGGCATCCAGCTCATTTTCACGCCAGAACGGGTCAGGCATCGTGCCATCCGCCATCAAATCCGCATATACGCTGCCCGGCACATGCGCCGAATGCCACGTTTGGCTGTCAGCCTCGCGCATCCGCCACGCGCCGCCGAGGTTCACTTGCTCTGTCATTGAATTTGTCCTCCGAAGGGCAATTTTGCGTCATTATAGCATGGGGAAGCAGGGCTGTCAATCGGGGGATTGGCGCCGCAAAAAAATATCCCTTCCCATTGTGCGGGAAGGAATAGAGGAATTAGTCCGTAAAGAGATAATCAAAGCAAGGCAACTTTGTTGTGGCATCGCCCTGAATCTCATAGCCGCCGGTGCATTGCAGGTACATGCGCACTTGGTCGGCGGGCTGCCACGTCGGCTGGGTCGTTGTGCGGACAACCACTTCGTCGCGTAGGCCGCCGGAGTTGGTCTTGCGCATGGCAGCGAAGGTGTACCACTCGTCGCCGACCTGCTCAACGCGGTCGATGAAAAGCGTGTAGACCATGTAGCGGCCTTCGTAGCCGTCCAGCAGTCGGGTCAAGGTGGAGTACGCGGGCTTGTCCGCCTGTGTGCGAATGTCCTCCTGCTTGTCGGCTTCGGTCAGGGCGCGGGTTGCCGTGCTGGTGATGCGGCGCGTTGTGTAGCCCTTCTTCTGGAACGTCAGCACAATGTCATACGTTCCCTCTGCGCTGGTGTCAATCTTGAAGGAAAACTTGCCGGAGTTGTTCGTCGTGATGGTCTTTTGATAGCGGCCGTCGATGATGCACTGCACCTGCGTCTGCCGCATCGTCGTACCGGAAATGGTGAGGGTGTCGCCGACGATGGCTTCGGGCAGGTCAGCATCAAGGTTGACAATCAGCAGCGTCTTTTTGTAGGTCGTCAGGCTGAACTTGTCCTCCTGCAGCACCTCTTTGCCCGCGTCGGTGATGGTGTAGGTCATCAGCCAGACGCCTTCCTGCGGCAGCTGAATGGTGAAGGAAAACTTGCCGTTCTTGGGAATCTGCGTTTCATAATTGATAGGCTCGCCGCCGGACAGGCGCATCAGGCAGAGTATGACATACTGCCCGCTCGTGCCCGTGCCGGAGACGGTGAATTTGCCGGAGTTCGTTTCCGTCGGCGGTACTTCGTCAAACGTGACGCGCTGCACGGCACTGGACGGACGCGGGAAGATTTCGTTGAACTTCAGCGTGTCCAGAATGGCCTGCAGGGCGTTGTTGTCCGCCTTCTTCGGGCTGCGACCGTAGACTTGGCACTCCAGATAGATGGAGTAGCCGTTGCGGATGGACTTGCGCCCATAACCCGCGTAGGACACGCCGTTATGGCTGCGCGTGTACTCCAGCACGAGGAAGCGGGCGTAGTTTTTGCCGTTCTTCCACTGCGCCGAAGAGTAATCGTAGCCCAGATTGCGGTAATAGCCGTTTTTGTCCGAGGAATGCCCCAGACGGTAGGTGGCGCGTTCGTCGCTGGTGACTTCGTTCACATCCCAATACTGCATGGCGAAATCATCCTGCACGGCGGACAGCTCAATGCACATATCGCCCGCCGCGTCCCACGCCTGAAAGCGCACGCCGCGCGCCGCCCAATCCGCCTGCGCCGCCTCAACGGTCAGTCCCTGCTTCGCCAGCAGATCCTCGTGGTCAGCAAGGTTCGATGTTGTGAGCATCGTGTAGCTGTCGGGGACGGTCAGGGTCGCGGAAAAATCATCGTAGGTAAAATCAGCCGCCAGCGCGGGGACTGCCATCAGCAGCGCCAGCAGGAGCGTGAAGAGCAGCATCGGAAACAGTTTCCGCATCAGAAATCACCAGCCTTCGTTGGAAATACTCGTTCGGGTTCATTATACCATACTTTTCAGGCGCACACAAGGCACATTTTGTAACAATGTGGGCGTTCTTGTCCCATTCAGCGCCGCTTTTTCCGCTTGCGCGAGGGCAGACGGAACAGCACTTTGGCGACGCGGGCGCGAATGGCGGAACGCTTGAGGGCGCCGACGCTTCGGCTGTCGTTGGAATTATCGCGGTTGTCGCCCATGACGAAATACTCATCTGTGTCGAGCGTTCGCGGCGGCATACTCCGGCGGAAGCGGCAGTGCGCCGGGTCGAGGTAGGGCTCAGGAAGCGGTTCGCCGTCAATCAGTACGACACCGTCCGCGATTTCAATCGTCTCACCCGGCAGACCAACCACGCGCTTGACGAACGTCTGCGGCACGAAGCGGAGATTCCGCCAGTACCGCCCCGGATAGCGGCACAGCACAATGTCCCCGCGGCGGATGTGCCGGTAAAGCAGCGGCGGACGCACCGCCAGCATCACGTCGCGCGGATGCAGGGTGGAGAGCATACTGCGCCCCTTGACCACCGCCGCGCAGCCGATGAACTGCCGGATGCGCAGCGCCGCCGCAAGGCACACAAAGAACAGCAGCGCGTCGCTCATACGGGTTCAGGCCCTTGCGAAATCAGCTTTTTCCGGCGCTTCAGGAACGTCTCACGATCCATCATCACGATGCGCCCGCACCCGCTGCACTTTATCTTGATGTCCGCACCCGTGCGGATGACTGTCCACTCGTTCGAGCCGCAGGGATGCTGCTTGCGCGTCTGCACAACATCGCCCAAGCGGATTTCCACATTCAAATCCATGCGTTTTTCCTCCAATACGATTTTTGGATTCGCCTGCGCCATCTGCTTGCGCCTTTTTGATTCTGGCGTTCGCTCATTCCATTTAGCGTAGCGCTGCTACGCTGCATTTCATTCGCGTTAGCCAGAATGCAAAAATTCGCGGTGCATCTTGGCGCATTCTCATCCGAAAATCGTATAATTGATTTCCGGCTTCCATTATAACCGCTTTTTCCGCGCCGCGCAACCGTGATTTGCATTTCCGGCGCAATCGGCGTATAATAAAAAAGAAGCAAAACAGGGAGGACAAAGGATGATGGGCAATCAGAACCCCGTCGGCGTGTTTGACAGCGGTGTCGGCGGCATCGGCACCCTCAGCGCCCTGCGCCGGGAACTGCCGCAGGAGGATTTTCTGTATTTCGGCGACACGCTGCACGCCCCCTACGGCACGAAGCCGCGCGAAGAGGTGATGGCATGCGTCACGCGCGTGATGGCGCATCTGCTCTCGAATCATGTCAAGGCGGTGGTGATTGCCTGCAACACCGCGACCGCCGTCGCCGCGAAGGAACTGCGGGAGACGTATGACCTGCCGATACTGGGCATGGAACCCGCGCTTAAGCCTGCCCACGCCCTGCGCCACGGCGGAAGCATCCTGGTGCTGGCGACGCCGATGACCCTGCGGCTGGAAAAGTTTCAGCAGCTTTATGCGCGCTACGGCGAAGGGGCGATACCGCTGCCCTGCCCCGGTCTGATGGAACTGGTGGAGCAGGAAGCCAACGAGCAGGCGCGGCGCTATCTGCTGGAACTGCTGCACCCGTATGATTTGCGCACGGTGGATGCGGTGGTGCTTGGCTGCACGCACTATGTGTTCCTGCGCCCCCTGCTGCGGGAGATTCTGCCGGAAAATGTGCAGGTGCTGGACGGCAACGAGGGTACGGCGCGCCAGCTGCGGCGGGTGCTGACGGAGAATGACCTGCTCTGCGCGCGGGAAACGCCGGGGAAAATCACCCTGGAAACCAGCGGCGCTCCGGAAACGGTGCTGCCGGTGATGCAGCGGCTGCTGGTGCGGGCGGACACGCTGTAATTCATAATTTGGCTGCAAACTGTTTGCAGAACGTTTTCAATATTTGACCTTCTTACCTGTTGACTTTCTTTGACCTTTGTAGTACAATACAATCACGGTTCAGGAAAGAGAACCGCGAAGGGAAATCGCCCCGGACGAATGACCGCCCGAAGCAGACGACCCGGATTGATTGTTATTGTAACCGCCAGCGAACGCTGACGCAAGGAGGTCTGTTTTATGTTCAATGTGATTCCGTTCCGTGCTGCCCGCAACCTGATGAATACCTCTATGGATGATATGCTTAGCGACCGCTTCTTCCGCAACTTCTTCGACATGAGCGATATGGTCGGCACTGCCGGCTTCCGCGTCGATGTGAAGGAACAGCCCGATGCCTATGTGCTGGAGGCTGAACTGCCGGGCGTAAAGCAGGATGACATTACCCTGACCGCCGAGGACGGCGTGCTGACCATCGCCGCCGACATCAACAGCGAAAAGAAGGATAACCGCGAAGGCTACCTGTACTCCGAACGCCGCACGGGTCATGTGGAGCGCCGCTTCTCGCTGGAAGGCGTGCGCGAAGATGACATTACCGCGAAGTGCGAACACGGCATCCTGACCGTGACCCTGCCGAAGATGCAGGCGGAAGCACCGAAGGCGGCGCGCAAGATTGCCATTGCATCGGGCGAAGAAAAGACCGATGCGCCGGCGGAAGAGAACAAGTAAATATTCTCCAAACCAAAACGGGACTGCCCCACATATGGGCAATCCCGTTTTTTGTCGTGGATAAACACGCGGACACAGCATGATCGCGAAAGCAACTGAATCGCGCGAAAGGGTCAAGGGACAAAGTCTATCCGCAAAACGGGACTGCCCCACATATGGGCAATCCCGTTTTTTGTCGTGAATAAACACGCGGACACAGCATGATAGCGAAACCAACTCAATCGCGCGAAAGGGTCAAGGGACGAAGTCCCTTGCAGGGTGCAGGGACAGCGTCCCTGCTGGGGTCAAGGGGAAAAGCCCCTTGCGCCTCATCTTTATACGTTCAGCCACACGCGCATTTCGCCCTCGCCGCGGTTGCACCACGCGTAATAGGGAATCAGCTCAATCTGGCAGGGGGATTCCTCGGCGGACTGGTAGGCAGTGTACAGCGTGCCTTCCGCGTCCTCTTGCTGACGGAAGCCCGGCACAATCAGCTTCACTGTCCGATGACCGAAGCGCGAATCCGGCAGGACTTGCACGCCTTCGCCGTCCTTGCCGAAGTCCTCCACATCCACACGCAGCAGATGCAGGTTTTCGCCGTTGTCCGCCTGTTCAGCGCAGAACGTGACGGGGCCGCGCGTGACGGCGACCTGCCGCATATCCTCGCGGACGCGGTTGTTTGCGCGGTTTAGGCGCACAGGCATCGGGAAATCCAGCACAATCGTCTCGCCGTCGTGCCATTCGCCGGAGAGGTACGCATAGCCATCCGCCACGCGAACGGGCTTATCCGCCGTCACATTCGGATTGGGACACCAGCCCGGCAGACGGAAGCCAAGCGTGCCGGACACGGGCGAATCCGCATGGAGCGTGACGGTGATGTGCCCGTCCCACGGCATATCCGACGCAATCGAAAGCGTCAGCGTACCCGTGGGGAAGGTTTTGCGGATGCTGCCGCCAAGGTAGAGGTGGGTCAGCAGCGTATCCTCATTCTCCGTGAAGGCATACGCGGCGATGGAGGAGACGATGCGCGCGATATTGGGCGGGCAGCACGCGCAGCCGAACCACTTCTGCCGCACGGTCTTGACGTGCTGAAGGCGTGAATCCGCGTGGCACGCCGACGGCACGACGGACAGCGGGTTGACATAGAAGAAGCTCTTGCCGTCCAGCGCCATACCGGACAGGACGGTGTTGTACAGGGCAAGCTCCATCACGTCGCCGTACTCGCGCTGGGGGGACATTTGCAGCATCCGGCGCGCGAAGAAAGCTAAGCCGATGGCGGCGCACGTCTCGGAATACGCGGTGTCATTGGGCAGATCGTAGGCGTAGGAGAATGCCTCGCCTATCTGCGTTGCACCGATGCCGCCGGTGATGTACAGCTTCTCCTGCACGATGCTGCGCCAGAGCCGTTCGCAGGCGGATTTCAAGCTGTCGTCGCCAGTCATGCGCGCCACATCCGCCATGCCGGAATACAGGTACACCGCGCGGACGGCGTGTCCCATGGCTTCGTCCTGCTCGCGGACGGGTTTGACGGCTTGATGATAGGCAAGATTGACGCTCCGAACTGGACGATGTTCCCGTTCGGCATTGCGGCGCTCTTCCTCAACGAAGTAGTTCGGTTCCTGCCCGCGCTCGTTGATGAAAAAGCGGCTGAGGCGCAGGTACTTCTCGTCCTTCGTCACCTCGTACAGGCGGACGAGCGCCATTTCCGCAATTTCATGGCCGGGATAACCCTTGCACTGCCCATCCGCCGTGCCGAAGAAATCCGCAACGTAATCCGCGAACCGGCACGCCGCGCGCAGCAGTTTGTCCTTGCCTGTTGCCTGATAGTAGCTGACAGCGCCTTCAATCAGGTGACCCAAGCAGTACAGCTCGTGATGATCACGGAGGCTCTGGAACACGCCGTCCATGCCGTTGATGATGTAGTAGGTGTCAAGGTAGCCTTCGGGGGTCTGCGCGGCGCACACAACGTCGATGGCTTCATCGGCGGTGGCTTCCAGCGCCTTGTCGGGGTGCTGAATCAGGGAATAGCCGACGGCTTCAATCCACTTGCTGAAGTCAGTATCCTGAAACAAGAAGCCGTAGAACTTGTCCTCATCCGGGTGTGCGGGGTCATCGGGGAGCGCATTATAGCCGCGGTAGGTGTACGCCTGGGGCGTATATTGCGCGCCCTGCTGACGGTACTGCGCCATGATGCGCCCTGCCAAACGGAAATTATGCATACACCAGCTTTTTTCCGCGCCGGGGATGCGGTCATTGAGCGCGTCCCACTGGTAGGGGATAACCTCGCGGCGGACGAGTTCCGTTTCCCGCTGCCAGAACGGGTCAGTGATGGAAACGGCGTGGAGGTCGATAGGGTGCGTGAAGCGAGTGGTATCCATGAGAAGAATCCTCCTTTATAGTAGATTTGTTTTTTTGTGCTGATGGTGGAAGCCTTCGGTGCTGAATTGCTCATTGCACATTGTTGATTTCCAATCGTTAGAAAGCGTTGCGCGGGTCTTTTGACCTTTTCTTCTTCGCATCCGGATCAATATACTCAATCTCCATCCGGTCAAAATCCACCGAATCTAAAAACGCATCTGGCAAAAACCTCGTCTGCCCAAACTCTTCCCACTCTCGCTCATTCTTGTCCAGCCAAATCGGGTGAGAAATGTCCAGCTTCCGACACGCTTCCTCCAGCGCGTCGTGCGGATTGTCGCGCGTGCAAGGCTCAACCGCCTGCCGGTCAATGCGGTGATGCCGAATCGTGCGCAGCCATAGTGCCGTAGCCATTGCGAATATTCCTCCTCGTTTGTTTACCCTGATTATGCCATGCTTTTGACAAACTTGCAAGGGGATGCGGCAAAAAAACATTACGGATTCCTTGACATGCCGACACGGTTGCGGTATCATGAAAAGTGGCGTATTTTCGGCTGGAAAACCAGCGGATAGCATCACGCCCAAAGGAGAACAGCCGATGCGCATTGCAAGCATCCTGAATGAGAAGGAAATCACCCTGTCGTGCGAGGTTTTCCCGCCCAAGCACTTTGACGGCATTGCACAGGCGTCCGCCGTGGCGCAGGAAATTGCCGGACTGCATCCGTCCTTTATGTCCGTGACCTACGGCGCGGCAGGCAGCACGCCGGGGCATACCATCGCCGTAGCGAAGGCAGTGGCGGAAACGGGCGTAACGCCGCTGTGCCACCTGACGTGCGTGCAGTCGACAAGGGAGCATGTGCAGCATGTGCTGGCGGACATGAAGACCGCGGGGATGGAGAACGTGCTGGCACTGCGCGGCGACCTGCCCAAGGAGGGCGAGCCGTGCCATGATTTCGCGTATGCGGCGGAGTTAATCGACTTCATCCACCAGCAGGGGGATTTCTGCGTTGGAGCGGCATGCTATCCGGAAGGACACCCGGAGAGCGGCAGCCGCGCGAAGGACATGGATTATCTGCGCCGGAAGGTGGATGCCGGGGTGGATTTCCTGACGACGCAGATGTTCTTTGACAATGGATTGTTATACAATTTCCTGTATCGGATGCAGCGCGCGGGAATGGACATTCCGGTCTGCGCGGGCATCATGCCGATTTGCGACGCACGGCAGGTGGCGCGGGTGGTGAAGCTGTCCGGGTCGATTATGCCGCCGCGGTTTGCGGCGATTGCCGACCGTTTTGCGGGTGATCCGCAGGCGATGACGCAGGCGGGCATCGCCTTTGCGACGGAGCAGATTGTGGATTTGGTTGCCAACGGGGTGGGGCACATTCACCTCTACACGATGAACAAACCGTGGATTGCAAGGGCGATTGTGGAGAATCTTTCCTCCATTATTAAGTTGGGAGAGTAAGACGTTTTCCCTTTTGCAAGTGATTTTGTGTGGGACGCAGAGGTTTCGCCTCTGCGGAGACGACAAGGGGGCTTTCCGGTCGCCCCCTTGACCCCTTCGGCGCGGACACTCCCATGCAGCTTGATTTTTGTTGTTGCTTGTGGAACGAAGGGCACACAAACTATTAGAGCAACGATAAAAAACCAACTATGCAAGAGGGCACCGAAGGTTTCCAAAGGGCGATCGCAGACTTCGTCTGTTTCCATTGCCCTTTGGTCGCGCCCGCAGGCGCGAAACCCTGTGGAATTGACAGAAAAACTCCAATCTGCTTTACAAGCACTGTAAAAGGCAGTATAATAAGCAGGATTCAATCAATATAGGAAAGACCCGAAAGAGGGCGCGCAAACGCCCGGATGAGGTGAGAACATGGCGAAGGTCATTGCGATAATCAACCAGAAGGGCGGCGTCGGCAAAACGACCACCGCCGTCAACCTTTCCGCTTTGCTGGGGGCAATGGGACAGCGTGTGCTGATGATTGACCTCGACCCGCAGGGCAACACGACATCCGGCTTGGGCATGGAAGTCGATGACAAGAGCATCTATGAAGTCATCATGGGGCGCATGAAACTCACGGACGTGATGGAAGAGACGGAGTTCAAGAACCTGTCCATTGCGGGCAGCGACGTTCGGCTGGCGAACGCGGAACTCGAACTCGTCGAGGTCGAAAAGCGCGAATACCGCCTGAAAACCGCCGTGCAGTCCGTTCAGCAGGATTTCGACTTCATCTTCATCGACTGCCCGCCGTCCCTGGGGCTGCTGACCATCAACGCATTGGGCGCGGCGGACAGCGTCCTCATCCCGATTCAGTGCGAATATTATGCCTTGGAGGGCGTTGCGAGCCTGATGAACACCATCTCCCGCGTCAAAAAGACCATCAATCCGCATCTGGAAATCGAGGGCGTCCTGCTGACGATGCTGGATGGACGGACGAATCTGGGCTTGCAGGTGGTGGACGAGGTGAAGAAGCACTTCAAGAAGCAGGTGTACGCGACGGTGATTCCGCGCAGCGTCCGCCTTGGCGAAGCGCCCTCCCACGGCGAACCCATCCACGTCTACGACAAGCGGAGCGCGGGATGCGTCGCCTACGTCAATCTGGCGAAGGAAGTTCTCAAGCGCAACAACATCAAGGTGAAAGAATTTAAGCTGTAATCATCTTTTACCTTTTCATCCGGCGGAACGGAAATGACAGAGGAGTCGATTTGTTATGCCCAAGAAGACCCACGGACTGGCGCGCGGCTTGGATTCGCTGCTGCCGGAAGTAGACATGATGACATCCGGCGGCGGACAAGAAATCGCGATTGGGGACATTGACCCGAATCCCGACCAGCCGCGGCGGGCGTTCTCCGAGGAAAGCATCGCGCAATTGGCGCAGTCCATCCGGGAGCAGGGGCTTTTGCAGCCCATTCTGGTGGTGCCGATGAACGGCGGGCGCTATCGCATTGTCGCGGGCGAGCGCCGCTGGCGCGCTGCGCGGATGGCGGGGCTTGACCGCGTGCCGTGCATCATCCGCGAGATGGATGTGCCGACGCAGATGGAAATCGCACTGGTTGAGAACTTGCAGCGCGAAGACCTGAACCCGATTGAAGCGGCGCAGGGCATCCAGACGCTGATGCGCCAATGCGGCTACACGCAGGAAGCAGTGGCGGCGCGGCTGTGCAAGAGCCGGCCTGCGGTGGCGAACCTGCTGCGTCTGCTGACGCTGCCGGAGGACATCATCACGATGGTGCGGCAGGGGACGCTGAGCGCGGGTCACGCGCGTGTACTGGCGGGGCTGGAATCGGACGAGATGAAGATGACGCTGGCACGGCAGACGATTACGAACGAGTGGAGCGTCCGACAGCTGGAAAACGCGGTCGCGCTGATGCGCAAGAGCACCCCGACGCTGCCCCAAACACCGCAGAAGGTGCATTCTCTGCCCGCAGAGCTGACGGAGCTGGAAACGTTCTGCCGCGAGACGTTCGGCGTTCGCGCGACGATTACCGGCAATCAGAAGAAGGGCAAAATCACGCTGCAATACTACTCGGCGGAGGAGCTGGAGCAGGTTTATGAGCTGCTGCATCAGCTGCATCACGACTGAGCTGCGCAGGAATTTCGCCGACGAATCAGCCTGACCTGATGAAATGAAACTCGAATGGGTCAGCTATGATGTTCCAACACCAAGCGTTTCATAGAAGAAAAGGGAGATGATTCCCATGTCAAAGCAACCACTTCCGCAAATGCCGCGCTGGGATGGGCCGCTGTCCCATCCGTTTTACAGCCACGTTGTCAAGCGCATCATCGACTTCCTGTTTGCGCTGATTCTGCTCATCCCCGGCTGCATCATCATGCTGCCGCTGGCCATTTGGGTCAAGCTCGACAGCCCCGGCCCTGTGCTGTATAAGGCGGTGCGCGGTGGATACCATAATCAGCCGTTCTATATCTATAAATTCCGCTCAATGGTCGTCGGGGCGGATAAGACCGGCGGCTGCACGGCGCTCAACGACAGCCGCGTTACCCGCGCGGGCAAGGTCATGCGCCGCTTGAAACTTGATGAACTGCCGCAGCTGTTCAATATCCTGAAGGGCGACATGTCCTTCGTCGGGCCGCGCCCGGAGCTGCTGCTGTACACCACGCAGTACACCAAGGAGCAGGAGTGCATCCTCTGGGTGCGTCCCGGCATCACTGACCGCTCGTCCATCGTTTATATCGCGCAGGATGAAATCGTCGGCACGGAAAATCCGGTGGAGAACTTCGAAAAGTACATCCTGCCGGAGAAGAACCGCCTGCGCGTGGAGTATGCGCTGCATCAGTCGTTCCCGCTGGACGTGGAACTGTTCTTCGAGACGATTGGCGGCGTGTTCGGCAAGGCGAAGAAGATGGCGGACGAAAAGCACGAGCAGGGAGCAAAGGAGCCGCAGAAATGAGTACGTCCTACACGGAGAAAACACATTCGGCGTTTCACGGCGCGCCGATTGACACGTCCGACCCCAAGACGCTGGCGTGGCTCATCCGCCGTCACGGGCTGGAAATGACCCACATCAGCCGGGGCAGTCACATCGGCGCAATTTTTTCAGTCGCGGAGATTATGGCGGTGCTCTACACCCGCATCCTGCGCGTTGACCCGAAGAATCCGCAGTGGGAAAATCGCGATCGGCTGATTCTCTCCAAGGGTCATGCGGGCGCGTCGGTGTATGCGGCACTGGCGGAGCGCGGCTTTTTCCCGGTGGAGGAGCTTTCCACCCATTACGCCAACGGCTCGCGCCTGTCCGGGCATGTGAGCCACAAGGGCGTGCCGGGTGTGGAGTTTTCCACCGGTTCTTTGGGTCATGGGCTGAGCGTGGCGGCAGGCATGGCGCTGGGCGGCAAGAAGGACAACGCCGATTGGCGCGTGTACTGCGTGCTGGGCGACGGCGAGTGTGACGAAGGCTCGGTCTGGGAAGCGGCACTGCAGGCGCATCAGTTCAAGCTGGATAATCTGGTCGCTATCATCGACCACAATCGGATGCAGAGCCTTGACTTCTGCGAAAACACCTTGGCGCTGGAGCCTTTCGGCGACAAATGGCGCGCGTTCGGCTGGAACGTCATCGAGACGGACGGCAACGACGTGGACGCGGTGGAAAAGGCGCTGCGTCAGGCGCAGGAGAACCGCGGCAGCGGGCGGCCGACGGTCGTCATTGCTGTGACGACGAAGGGCAAGGGTGTTTCCTTTATGGAGAACGACATCCTGTGGCACTATCGTACGCCGCAGGGCGAGGAATACGACGCGGCATTGGCGGAATTGGAGGCACAGCGGCCATGAGAGACGCATTTACACGGGCGCTGATGCGCGAGGCGGCGAAGGATGACCGCCTGATGCTGGTGACGGGAGACTTGGGCTTCGGGGTGCTGAAGCCGTTCTGGGAGACGTACCCGGAGCAGTTTGTGAACGCGGGCATTGCCGAGCAGAGCATGACGGGTCTGGCGGCGGGTCTGGCGAAGACAGGACGCACCGTGCTGACCTACTCCATCGGTAATTTCCCGACCCTGCGCTGCTTGGAGCAGATTCGCAACGACTGCGCGTATCACAGCCTGAATGTCAAGGTCGTTTGCGTCGGCGGCGGCTTTGTGTACGGCAGTCTGGGCATGAGCCACCACGCGACGGAGGATATGGCGATTATGCGCGCCCTGCCGGGGGTGACGGTGTTTACGCCCGGCGATCCGGCGGAGGTGGAAGCCATCGTCCCGGTGATGCTGAAAACGCCCGGAACGTGCTATCTGCGTCTGGGGCGCGGCGGCGAGCCGACATTGCACGAGCAGCCGGTGACGGACTGGCAGATGCCGAAAGCGCTGACACTGCAAACGGGCACGGACATCGCAATTCTATCCGCCGGCGGCATTCTGACGCAGACGGTGAGTGCGGGAAAGAAATTAGCCGAGCGCGGCATTTCGGCGGAAGTCGTGTCCTTCCCGTGCCTGAAACCGATGGACGCGGAGAAGATTGCAGAGCTGACACGCCGCTTCCGCCACATCGTGACGGTGGAGGAACACTCCATCGTCGGCGGATTCGGCTCGGCGGTCTGCGAGGTTGCGGCGGAGACAGGGAATCCCTGCCGCATCCACCGCATCGGTATGGAGGACGTATACTCCACGATTGTGGGCACGCAGCAGTATCTGCGCGCGCAGTATCAGATGGATGATGAAGCGATTGCCCGCCGAGCGGCGCAGTGGCTTCGGGAGGAATAAAAAGTGCAGCAGGAAGAAAAGAAGCTGTCGCTGGACGAGATTCACGCGGAATTATTGGAGCAGCTGCGGGACATTACCGCTGTTTGCAAGAAGCACAATATTTCCTATAATATGATGTGCGGTTCGCTCCTGGGGGCGGTGCGCCACAAGGGGTTCATCCCGTGGGATGACGACGTGGATTTGCTGATGACGCGCGAGGAATTCCAGAAGTTCCGCGAAATCTACCCGAAGGAGTGCGACAAGCGCTTCGAGCTGACGTATCTGGACACATGGACACCGCGCGTGATGAACCGCGATCCGGAGAAAGCGGCGGCGTTCACGGACTTTTTCATTCTTGACCCCGTGCCGCCGGAAGGGTTTCAGCGCAAGTGGTGGTTCTTCAAGCTCCACACATTGCAGGGGATGCTGAAGAAGAACGTGGACTGGTCGCGCTTTAATTGGAAGAACAAGATTCTGATTTTCGGCACGCATGTGCTGGGTCTGCCGTTCTCGGTGAAGACGAAAACGCGCTGGTACGAGCAGGTTTCGCGGCAGGAGAAGACGGGCAACGACCTGTGCATGTCCAACGGTGCGTTTGAATTGATGATGCACATCTGGCATCCCGACCAGTTCGCGGAGAAGATTGTCGTCCCCTTTGAAGGCATCGACGTCTTGATTCCCGCAAAGTGGGACGAAGTATTGACCATCCTCTTCGGTGCGGATTACATGACCCCGCCGCCGGAATCCGAACGTGTGGCGAAGCATTTGGATGTGTGACCAGAGGCGCTGCCTCTGGACTCCGCAAGGGGCTTTGCCCCTTGACCCCAGCAGGGCGCTGCCCTGCACCTGCGAAGGGTCTTCGACCCTCTCGACACCCTTTTCGCGATTGCGTTGGTGACTTCTTCATACTGTTTTCGCGTGCTTATGCAGGGTTTCGCCTCTGCGGAGGCGACCAGAGAGCAATGAAAACAGACGAAGTCTGCGATCGCCCTCTGGACTGCTTCGCATCCCCATCTAAGTTAGTTGGTTTTTATCGGAAGTTTTTTCCGTTCGTGTACCTTTTGACTGCACGCGTGAGAAAAACGCAGAGAAAAAGGTAAGCACAGGAATCCAGAAAGGAATCCAATGGAAATGATTTTCTGCCCCCTCTACTCCGGTTCGAGCGGCAACTGCCTCTTCGTGCAGTACGGCGCAACCCGCCTGCTCATCGACGCCGGAAAGTCGGGCAAAATGATTGATGAAGCACTGGATATGATTGGCGTTGATGGCAACACCATTGACGCCATTCTCATCACCCACGAACATATTGACCATATCTCCGGCGCGGGTGTGCTGTGCCGGAAGCATAAAATCCCCGTCTATGCCACCGAGATGACGTGGAACGCCATGGACGCAAAGGTCGGCAAAATCCCCCCGGAACTCCGCCGAACGTTCGATACGTTCTCGGATTTCTATGTCGGCGATGTCGGTGTCGTGCCGTTCTCCATCCCGCATGACGCGGCTGACCCGGTCGGCTATCGGCTGTGGGGCGGGGGACTCAGCATCGCGACGGCGACGGACTTGGGGCATTTTCCGCGCAGCGTCCGCGACGCGGTGGCGGGCAGCTCCCTGGTACTGCTGGAAAGCAACCATGACCCCGATATGCTCCGCCACAACGACCACTATAATGAGCGCCTGAAGCAGCGTATACTGGGCAATCGCGGGCATTTGAGCAATGCCGCCTGTGCGGATGCGCTGCTGCAAATCGTCGAGAGCGGCACGAAAAACGTCATCCTTGGTCATTTGAGCGGGGAGAATAACACGCCGAGCTTGGCATACCACATCAGCGAAGACCGCATGACGCGCGAGGGCATCCGCCTGGGGCAGGATTTGACGCTGGATGTTGCCCTGCGCGACCGTGTTGGCAATATCTACACGCTGGGGGACGGCAAATGACGCGCGCGGGGCGGAAAACCGACGCGGTGACGACGCTGCTGATGGTGCTGCTGATTTTGACGGCGGTCAAGCTGCTGCTGGAGCGCTTGCTGGCGCTGATGCTCCCGCACGACCTGCATCAAAATACGCGCTTGCTGCTGTCAATGGCGCAGGAAGCGTTGCTGATTGGGCTTCCGGCGCTGCTGATGCGGCGCGGCCGTTCGGCTCGCACGGGAACAATGCGGCTGAGCATCGGTCTGCTGCTCTGTGCGGCGGTGCTGGGGCTGGCGATGCGCGCTTTGGCAACGCCGCTGACGCAGCTGTGGGGCAATTTCGTTTCCGCACCGGAGCGTCAAATTGCGGCGGCGGACAGCGCAGGCGAATGGTGCTTGCAGCTGCTGGCGCTGGCGGTTCTTCCGGCAGTGCTGGAGGAAGCGCTGTTCCGCGGCGTCGTGCTGCAAACGCTGCTGGACAGCGGCAGCCGATTTGGCGCATGGCTGCTGACGACGCTGTTCTTTTCGCTCCTGCACGGCAATTTGGCGGCACTCCCGGCGCATCTGCTCTTCGGCGGTGCGCTGACGCTCGCGGAAATGCGGACGGGGAATCTGCTTGTTCCGATGGTAATGCACGCTGTTTACAATGCATCCGCGCTCTTCTGGCGCGGCATGTCCGCTGGGTGGCTGATTTTTTGCGGCGCAGCGGTGCTGGCGCTGGGAATCTGGGCGCTGATGACCTTGCCGCGCACGGCAAAAATGCGGATGAAGCGCGGTCACATCATGCTGTCGGCGGCGATTCTGCTGCTGATGGCGGTGCAGTATCTGCTGTAATGATTCGCAGGGATTTCGCTCCTGCGGGAGCGACCAAAGGGCAATGGAAACAGACGAAGTCTGCGATCGCCCTTTGGAAACCTTCGGTGCGCACCCATGTTTATTGAGCTTTATCGGAAGTTTTTTGGTTTGTGTACCTTTTGTTCTCCCAAGTAACAATCTAAACCCAGTAACATAGGTGTGCACTGCGAAGGAGTCAAGGGGGCGACCGCAAAGCCCCCTTGCCGCCTCCGCAGAGGCGAAACCCCTGCCGCACAAAAAAGCATCTTATTTAGGAAGAAAAAATGCCATCAGGCGAACCCACCTCGCGCGCATCAGCGCGAATGATACCCCCACCGGGAGGTGACTTGCGATGATTCTGCTTTCCTTGCAGGGCATTCAGAAAAGTTTCGGTACAAATGAAGTCCTCCGCGACGCATCCCTCGTGCTGCAGGATGGTCAGCGCATGGGACTTGTCGGCGTCAACGGCTGCGGAAAATCCACCCTCATGAAGATTATTGCCGGCATTGAAACCGCGGACGGCGGCACGATGACCATGCAGAAGGGGCTGAAGCTCGGTTACCTCGCCCAGCAGGGGCAGGTTGGCGAAGGGCGGACAGTGCTGGAAGAGTTGGAAAGCGTCTTTGAGCCGGTGCAGCGCATGGAACAGCAGCTGCGCGACTTGGAACATCAGATGGCGGATGCGCACGATGAAGCATCCCTTCATCGCCTCGGCAGCCAGTACGACCAGCTTACCCGCCGCTTTGAGGAAAGCAACGGTTATGGCTGGCGCTCGACGGTGCAGGGCGTGCTGGCGGGTCTGGGCTTCCGCAAGGAGCAGCAGGGACAGATGGCTTCGCTGCTTTCCGGCGGCGAACGGACGCGCCTTTGCCTTGGGCGGATGCTTCTGATTGAACCGGATGTGCTGCTGCTGGACGAACCCACGAACCACCTTGACCTCAAGTCCATCGCGTGGCTGGAGGATTATCTGCGCACCTACCGCGGCGCGGTGCTGCTCATCAGCCATGACCGCTATTTCATGGATCACGTTTGCGACCGCATGTGCGAGCTGCTCCTTGGCGCGACGGAGTGCTACGACGGCAATTATTCCGCCTACATGGTGCAGCGAACGGAGCGGTTCGAGATTCGCATGAAGGCGTATGAGCTGCAGCAGAAGGAAATCGCCCGGCAGGAAGCCATCATCGCGCGCTATCGGCAGTTCAACCGCGAGAAGTCCATCCGTCTGGCGGAAAGCCGGGAGAAGCGGTTGGAGAAAGTCGAACGCTTGGAGAAACCGAAGGATGAAAGCGCGATTCACTTCCACTTCGACGTCCGCCGCAGAACGGGCGACGACGTGCTGATGATTGACGACCTCGCGAAGGGGTTCAGTGGGCGCACGCTCTTTGAGCATGTGAAGATGCACCTGCGCGCGGGCGACCGCGTGGCGCTCATCGGCGATAACGGCGTGGGCAAATCGACGCTGTTCAAGTGCATCGTCGACGAAGAAAAGCCTGACTGCGGCACGATTCGCTTCGGTGCGGGCGTGGACATCGGCTACTACGACCAGCATCAGGCGCATCTGCATGAAAACAAGACCGTGCTGGACGAGGTGTGGGACGACTTCCACCGCCTTGACCAGACTGAAGTTCGCGGTGCGCTGGGGCTGTTCCTTTTCACAGGAGATGACGTGCTGATGCCCATTTCGACGCTTTCCGGCGGTGAGAAGGGGCGTGTCGCCCTGACGAAGCTGATGCTGAAGAAGGACAACGTGCTGCTGCTGGACGAACCGACGAACCACCTCGACATGGACAGCCGCGAAGTGCTGGAAGACGCGCTCGAAAACTTCCCCGGTACGATTCTCGCCATCAGCCACGACCGCTACTTCATCAACCGCTTTGCCACGAAGGTGTGCGTGCTGGAAGCAGGCGGCGTGAAAGAGTATTTGGGCAATTACGACGATTATTTTGAGAAAATCAATCGTCAACAAGCGCCGGACAGCGAAAATGCGGGCATGACGAAAACCGCGATGGATAAGGAAAAGCGCAAGTCGCGGGAGGAAGAGAAGCGCATTCGGGAGAAGAAGAACGCGATTGCCGCGGCGGAAAAGGCGATTGCGACCGCGGAGGAGGAAGCCGCGGAGATGGAGGCGCAGCTCGCTGATCCGGCGACGTATCAGGACGCGGAGAAGGCGGCGCAGCTGGCGAAAGCGTATCAGCTGAAGAAGGACGAGATTGAGCGCCGATACGCAGAGTGGGAAGCGTTATCAGCGGAGGAGTAAACGAGGATAGACACGCGGAAAAATCAGCAGAACAAGCAAAAAAGGCTCAAGGAACATCACGCCTTGAACCTTTTTTGCTATTATGCGATTTATCTGATAAAATTCGTCCCGACCCGTTTCTCCTTCTCCGGCAGCCCCATGGCTTCCTTTCCGAAAGCAATGCTTTTCACCAGAAACGCCACGTTCCGCCCAAGCGTCCGCATGACTTGCAGCCCCTCCGCGTCCTGCGCGGCTTCCTGCGCATTGTTGCCGTGGATGCTGTTCCAGTACTGGCTCGATGCAACTGGCATCCCGGAAATTGTGAAGTACTTGTTCAGCTGGTCAAACGTCGCGCTTGCGCCGCCGCGACGGCAGGAGACAACCGCCGCGCCGACCTTCATCGTCTTGTCGAACGGGGTGGAGTAGAACAGGCGGTCAAGCAGATTTGTCAGCGTGCCGTTCGCGCTGGCGTAGTAGACGGGCGAGCCGACAATCAGCGCATCCGCCGCCTCGAACTTCGGGGCGAGGGCGTTTACGGCATCGTCAAATACGCAATGGTGCAGCACGCCGCAGCGCCCGCAGGCAATGCAGCCGCGGATATCCTGTTGACCGATGTGAACGATTTCAGTCGTCAGCCCACATTCCTGCAAGGTTTGGGCGACTTCGGTCAGGGCAAGGTCAATTGCGCCGTGCGCGTGGGGAGAACCGTTGAGTAAAAGCACGTTCGCCATCAGAAATCCTCCTTGTGTGCGTAAATTGTGGATTAGATTTTAGGTAACACCGCACAAATGAGGTGGTCGGTTGGCGAATGGATTTTTCGTCAGATGCAAATGCAAATTTCGAAGGTTTACTGGCGGTAAATCGAGAAATTTGCATGCCGCAGATGGCGGAAAAGACATCGCCAGACGCGCCGCCGAATTGTGCGGTGGTGCCTTTAGTCCGCGAACGCCATAATGTCCGCATCCTTGCTTGTGCCGCCCGCAACGCGAACCCAGTCCTCATCCGGCGAAAGGCGGTAGTACAGCGCAATCGACGGTCCGCCGTCCAGATTGTATGTCCAGAGCGGGTCGAAGGCGGATTGCAGGTAGTCAACGCACTGGCGCATGGTCAGGGCGCTGCTGCTGTCGCGCGTGACTGTCAGCAGGATGAAATTGTGCTCGTCGATGCAGCTGATGATGGTGCGCATGGCGGGCGCGGTTGTGAAGCGCCAGTTCGGGTCGAGGATGGACTGATGGTCGCGGATGACCGGACACTCGATGTAAAATGACCACGTCTGCGTGGGATTGGCGGCGAGCACATCCGCCGGGTCATCGCCGACGTGCATATGCAGCCCGTCGCGGGTGAGGGAAAGCCCGTAGTACGGCACGCCAGTCAGGCAGCGGAACAACCGCCCGTCCGTGACGGTGACGCTGCCCAGCGGCGTATAGTAGTAATCCGGGCTGCTGCCGGGGTAATTCGACGGAATTTCGGGAAAAGTGGGGCTGACGTAGCCGCTGCCGTTGATGAACAGCGTCGCGTCGGGAATTTTCGCCGCCATGTCGACAGGATACTGGATGTCACGCTCCCAATTCGCGGTGGCTTTGCGAATCTGCGTGCCGGGGTCAAGCAGATAGATTTTTGTGAGATAGCAGACGGCGCCCTCCTGCTCGATGCGTTCAATCCGCCAGTGCATCGTATCCGACTGATGCGACGCGACTTCTATGCCTTGCACAGCATAGGAATCCACGCGGTCGGGCGGTGCGGGCGTCGGCGACGGTACGGGGATGGGTGTGGGCGAGGAGGTCGCAGTCGGAGCATCGGCGGGGGATGCCGCGGGGGACACGGCTGGTATGGTGGTCGAGGCAGGCGCAGCGGAATGCTTCGTCACGCGATATAGCCCCAAGATGGTCAGCGCGAAAATCAGCAGAACAATCAGCGTGAATAGGCAACGTTCCATATGTTTTTTCTGCATGGGGGAAATTCCTCCTTTGGGAGCGCTGGCTTTATTATAGCATAAGGACAGAAAATCTGCAAAGAAAACTTACTGCTTTATTTATATGCTGCATGAAAACTGAGAAATTGGACTGGTAGCGTACATTATTAAACAGAATGAGAATTAAAGTGTGCGTCGATTTATCGGGAGTGGAAATCTGTTGCCAAAATGCTTGACAAATTGTTGGCAAGTGATAAAATAAAATTGTGGGTCAAAGAAGGCAGAAACGCAGACCATCCTGTTAAAGCGCGGATGGCGGCAGAAGGAGGCGAAGCGTGAACGAGCATCTTGCTTTTGCGCAGTGCCTCCAGCGGGTGCTGAACGAAACGGAACTGACGGCGACAGAAGTTGCGCGCCGACTGGAAATGCGCAGCCGGAACAGCATCTTCCGCATCCTCAAGGGGAAAACGTCACCGCAGCTGAACCGCCGTTTTCTGGAGAGCTTCCACAAGCATATGGGGGAGCAGCTGGCGGAGGCGCAGTGGGCGGCGCTGAATCGTGCGCTGGAAATGGATACTGTCGGGGCGGTCGAGTACAAGAGCCGTCAGGCGCTGATGCAGCTCGTCGGCGCATTCAGTGAGCCGATTTCACCCGCGAAGGTCTGCTATCTGGACGCGCTTGGTGCAGAAAAGGAGGACAGCTTCCTGCATTATCTGCAAGTGCTGTTCTGCGGCGCGCTCAAGGTGAACGCACTGCTTTTCGGCTGCTGTGATTTGGGGCTGTTCCGGCAATTGCAGGAGGCAATCCACCCTGTTGCGCAGCGGGTGATCGTGCGTATCGACCACTTCATCTACGCGGGGGAGGACGAAATTGTATCGAACCTCGTGGGCATTCAGCCGATGGTGGATCAGCCGTGCTATCATGCCTATCTGGTGGATGCGGAAAACTGTCCGCAGGAGCGGCTGGCACATTACAGGACGGGACAGATGACCTTCCATGTGATGCATCAGGATGGCTCGGAAAGCACCGTGGCGCTGTTTCTGCTGGGAAAGAACGAATTTACCGCAACGGTTATGTCTACGCAGGATTTGTGGATGAGCCGGAAGGTGCTTTGCGACCGTGAGCGCTTTTCCCCCATACGCCTGCTATGGCAGCTGAACGATGAAAATTCGGATTTCGTTGCCTACACGCAGCAGTATTGCAAAATGGAGCACGGCGCGGCGATTTACTACATTCGCCCGGACGTGCTGTTCCAGTATATCCCGCTGGAGGTGCTCTACCCGGTTGTGCGGGAGGGTTTTGCGCGGATGGGGATGACGCGCGAGGAGTACGAGCCGAATGTGACGGCACTGGCGGAAATCCATCAGGCGCGGATGACGAACATGATGCGCCGCCGCCGCCCGACATACATTGTGCTGAACAAGGCGGCAATGGAGGAGTTTGTCCGCACCGGGCGGCAGAGCGACCACCTGCACTTCCTGCGCAATTTCACGCCGAAGGAACGCAAGCAAATCCTCGATGTGCTGGTGCAGCAGGCGCGCGAGAATCCGTTTTTCCACCTCTATTTTGCGCAGGAGAAGCTGCCGTACACCATGGGCGAAGTCGCGCTGTATGACGGGCGCGCGCTCATCACCATGTCATCCGGCAGCGGATACGACCTGCGCACTGACCACCGGGAAAGCTGCATTACCCATCCGTTTGTTCTGCGTGCATACAAGCAGTTTTACATGAATACCGTCGTTGCCCGACTGGCAGACACGCAGACGGAATCCCTGAATCAGCTGGAAGAACTGGTACGGCGGTGTGAAAAAATGATTCGGGAGGGGCAAAAAGGGAACGCGGGAAACGAACAGGAAAAATTATCAGGACAATAAGAACCTAATACTATTTCCAGATTCACCTGCGCCATCTGCTTGCGCCTTTTCCCTTCTGGCGTCCGCTCATTCCACTTAGCGTAGCGCTGCTACGCTGCGTTTCATTCACGTTAGCCAGAATGAAAAATTCGCGGCGCATCTTGGCGCATTCTTATCTGGAAATAGTATAACAACGGCTGCCTGCAAAGTACAAAAAAAGTACGGGTAAGAATTCGCAAAACACAAAAAAGCGTGTACAACCACGCTTGCGCGCTGAAAATAAGTATGCTATTATACAGAAGATGAGGGAAAACGAGAAATAGCGGCATCGCGCAACGACATGAAAACGCGGGATGTTTCTTGCGACCCTTCATTTCAATCGCAAGCGTTTTGTCCTCCGCAAGCTGCAAGGTGTCACTCCCTGTGCGGGGAGCGTGGATTGAATTATCATTTATCCGAGATTCACGAAAACTGGAGGGATTTACGAATGCCAAAGGTCTGGACGGACGATACCGCGCTCATGGAGGGAATGACAGACAATCTCTTCGAGGCGCTCTACAAAATGCCGAAGTATTTCCTGCGCATTGATGATATTGCGCATTCGCTGGGGATGCCGATTTCCAGCTTGCTGGTGCTCTGCGTGCTGCGCGAGGGGAAAATCAGCATTGGGGAAATCAGTGAACGGCTGTGCATCGCCAAGCCGAACGTGACGCCGCTGGTGGAAACACTCTGCGCGCGGGGGTTGATTTCACGCCAGCGCAGCGACAAAGACCGGCGCAAGGTGCTTGTCGGGCTGATGCCGGAAGGCGAGGCAATGGTAGAGCGCATTCGTGGCGCAATACGCGACCAAATGATGAGCTGGCCGCGCGACTATAACCTGAGCGAGATGAAGCGCGTCAACAACGCACTGGCGGCAACGCTGGAAGTGGCGGATGATGTGATGCGCCGCCGCCGCTGAGGTTCGCAGAGCAGCCAATGGTATCCGACGGGCAAACTATGCCCAAAACATGAACCGGCACATCCGCATCAAGGGCGGGACATGCCGGTTCTTTTCATATGGTTTTTTTTACTGCGAATCTTCCTCCGCACGGCAAAACAGCACCGTCAGCACGCCGTTCTGCGCTGATGCGTGAATCTGCACCCCGTACGGCAGCAGATTCACAAACGTGAAGTCGCTGTAATTGCCCACGGCGGCATCAAAAAACTGCGGCACATGCACCGCGCCCTGCTTGCTGTGCAGCGCCCACTCCTCGATTTGCAGCGGCAGCGTCAGCGCGGCGTTGTAGAGCGTCGTCGTCACCTGACACACCCCGCCGCCGTACCCGAAGCCGTCCGTGCTGACATTCGGCGCAAGCTCATAGCCGTTTGAATGGCGGTATGGCGCACACAGCGCGTTGAAGGAGAATGTTTCCTCGCGCTCCACCGCCACGCCGTCAATGCGCTTGACCCCTTCGCTGATGTTATGCTCGCGCGCCGCTGCCTTGCCATGCCCCTGCTGCTTGCCGTAGAAGGTGGTGAAGCCGCCGATGATGTCGCCGGGTTCGGCGGTTTCCCAATCCGCGAAGGGATGATAGGTGCCGATTTCGTCCGTCAGCTGCATCTCGCCGCGCCAGACGGGCAGCAGGTACGCGCCGTCCGCTTGTGCTTTGCCCGGCGGACGCAGTGCAGCCTTTGAATTTTCCACCCGAAATCAGCGTATCCTGCGAAAATTCTACATATCCGCTCATGCGATGCGGCAGATTTTGCAGGGGATAATGCAGCGCATCCAGCGACTGCACGCGGTACAGCCATTCCGGTTTGGCATACCCGACCTTATTGCCGACCTGCACCTTGCACCACGCGTCGTCCCATTCCAGAATGAGGATTTTTGTCTTCTTCTGCACGCTGATGCCGCGGTCGCTCTCGCTGGGCGTTCGGCGCAGGCTGAAAGTGGTGTAGGAATATGCCTGATACTGCGCTTCGCTGTCCTCAGCGAGGCAAGCGGTGGCGGCAAGGGCGAAAATCAGCAGAGAGGTCAGCAAGACTTTCCAAATGTGCTGCATGGGGTGATGCTCCTTTTCTCTGGGGTGGATGAGGGCTGGAAATGTGCGCCCTGCATATGAAACGAACGAAGGGGGAGGAAGATTCCCGGAAAAGGGAAATTTGAGGGAGATTTCGGCACTTTCTTATCTGGAAATGCTATTACAGGTTGCTTTTTCTATATTCAATTGGAGAGATTCCGTAAATTTCTTTGAATTTGCGGTAAAAATATGGGACATCGTGAAATCCGCATTCTTCTGATATGACCGCAACCTTCATTTCCGTGTTTGCCAGCAGTTCAGCGGCTTTTTTCAGTCTGTACTGTATTAAGTAGGAAACTGGAGACTGGCGAATGCCATTTTTGAAGATTTGCATACAACTGTTATTGCTTACATGGGCAAAATTTGCAATATCAGCAAGGGAAATCTGGTCAGCATAATGACTATGAATAAAACTCATCATCATTTGCAGGCGAGAAGCATTGAGGTCTCTTTTAACAGGCTGCCCCTGCTGAAGCCTGGATTCCATATTTTCATACAGCACTTCCCAAATGGAGGTCAGCAGTCGCAAAGTTGTCAACTCCCTGAAATTTGGCTGCTCTTGTGTTTTGAAAATTTGATTCAGCAGTGAAAGTATCTCCTTATGCCATAAAGAAAGCGGCTCAAAAACCAAATAGGGAATGTCGGAAACAAGCAATGGCTTAACATATTGTTGATATACAAAACTTTCTGGTGAAGCTAACAGCACCGGAGAAAAAACAATATTAGGTATCACGGTGGGGTGCTCTGCTGTAAATTGATGTAGTATTTTCGTATTGATAAATAAGCCGCTGCCTGCTGGCAGAGAAAAACGATCTTTTCCGACACAGCAGTGTGCTTCGCCGCTTTGCACATAAACAAATTCAATTTCTTGATGCCAATGCCAACCGAGCGTATGAAAGTCGAAATCCCAGATGTCTTCCAGATAGTATTGGAACGGAAATGCCGGTTGACCGTGGTTTCGCTTTTCCATGAGCGTTTCATCTGTGATGATTTTCAATTCGTTATTATTCTCCAAACATGCCAACCTCCTCTGTATTGTGATATTGTACAACAATAAGGTGGAAAAGTCAATTGCTATTCCAAAATAAACGTGATATTATTCAAGAGAATTCTGAAAGGAGCACTTCGAGTCATGAAGAACTACAGCAAAACCTTAAGAGCCTGCTATCTTGGCCTCATCACGCAAGCAATTGCCGCTAATTTTGCGCCATTGCTTTTTTGGTCGTTTCATTCTGATTTCAACATTTCACTGGGTCAGATTGCCTTAATTCCTGCGGTGTTCTATGTGACGCAATTGGTCGTAGACTTAATATGCGCAAAGTATGTAGATGCTATTGGCTACCGAAAGTCCATTGTGGCGTCGCAGCTGTTAGCTGGTCTTGGTCTGATTGGCATTGCGGTTTTACCCAATATCGTATCGCCCTATATCGGAATACTGATCGGCGTGTTTTTTTACGCATTCGGGAGCGGCCTTATTGAGGTACTGTGCAGTCCGATTGTGGAAGCCTGTCCCTTCGAACATAAGGAAAAGGTGATGAGCCTTCTTCATTCTTTCTATTGCTGGGGCAGTGTGGGCGTGATTTTGCTTTCTACGCTGTACTTTGCAATTTTCGGCATCGACAAATGGCAGATACTGGCTTGCGTATGGGCAATTATTCCGCTGTATAATATCTACAATTTTGCTACTTGCCCGATTGAGCGTCTGGTAGAAGACGGGCAAGGAATGTCGCTGCGTCAATTGCTGAAAAAGCCTATTTTTGCAGCTGCAATCATCCTTATGATTTGTGCTGGAGCATCTGAAATGTCAATGGCGCAGTGGGCATCAGCTTTTGCAGAATCCGCATTAGGATTAACGAAATCTGTCGGCGATTTGGCAGGGGCGTGCTTGTTTGCAACCACAATGGGAATTTCGCGTATGCTGTATGGCAAATTCGGAGAAAAGATAGATTTGATAAAGTTTATGCTTATATCGGGCGTTATTTGCGTCGTGAGCTATCTTTTGGCCGGTCTATCTGCAATGCCGATTTGGGGCTTAGTTGGCTGTGTCATGTGCGGCTTCTCAGTGGGTATTATGTGGCCCGGAAGCATCAGCATCACTGCTCCGAGGATTCCCAAAGGCGGTACGGCGCTGTTTGCGCTGCTGGCAATGGCAGGGGACATGGGCGGCGCATTTGGGCCGAGTGTGGTGGGATATTTTTCGCAGCATGCCGGAGATAATCTTCGGGCGGGTCTGCTGACGGGCTGTATATTCCCTTTAATCATGCTGGCAACGCTGATTGCAATGAAAAAAATGACCCCCGAAGGATAAAAGCGGATATATCAGGACTGTTCCCAATTGCAGCATAGCATTGCAAACCGCGGCACATGCTCTTCTTCCTTTACAGCCAAATCGGTTCATGCCCCAATGTCGGCACGACCTGCGTCCAGAAAACCTCCTGCGCAAACACCACCGTCGCCGTATTGTCGCACGGATGGAACGCAATCCGTCCTTCCCGCTTCACATCATGGTCAAAGACCAAATGAATCCGCTTCTCCTCGTCAAACCACAGACCCAGCGGCGACAAGCTCCCTGATTCCAGCCCCAGCATCGTCGGCAGACATTCCGATGGCGCAAACGACAATCGCGAGGAATGCAGCAGCTTGCTTGTGTCCGCTGTGCGGAAGGGTTTGTCCGGCAGGGTCACATACAGATAGAACGCCGTCTGCTGGCGGTTGCACAAGAGAATGTTCTTGCAGAAGGTGACATCCGGCGCGGCGTAGGGCAGCGCAAGGCACTCCTCCATGGTGAAAACCGCGGGATGCTCGTAAACTTCGCAGGGAATGCTAAGCGCCTGCAGGTGCTTGAGGACGCGCGCTTTGTTCGACATGGGCAAAATCCTCCTTTTTTCGGCGTGATGGATGGAGAAAAACGCCGCAACCAGACACAGAACGGGCAATTTCGTCAAAATGACGGTGGAAATTTGCCTGCAACCATGTTATAATACGCTTGAATCCAGCAAAAATCAAGAGGAGGTCAGGTTTGGCAATGAAAAGAAGAATCGGTATTCTGACCAGCGGCGGCGACTGCCCCGGCTTGAACGCGGCAATCCGCGGCGTGACCCGCGCGGCGTATGAATTGTTTGACGCGGAGATTGTCGGCATCCACGACGGCTATCGGGGTCTCATCACGGGCGACTATCAGGAGATGAAGCGCAGCCAGTTCTCCGGCATCCTGACCCTTGGCGGCACGATTCTTGGCACGGCGCGCACGCCCTTCCGCGATATGCGCAAGATTGGCGAAGACAACGTGGACAAGGTTGCCGCGATGAAAAAGACCTACAAGGATTTGAAACTTGACTGCCTTGTCACCCTCGGCGGCAATGGCACGCACAAGACGGCGAACCTCCTTTCCAAGGAAGGGCTGAACGTCATCGGTCTGCCCAAAACGATTGACAACGACCTGTACGGCACGGACTTCACGTTCGGCTTCCACACAGCGATGGACATTGCGACGGAGGTCATCGACCGCATCCACACCACGGCGGCGTCGCATGGGCGCTGCATGGTGGTGGAAATCATGGGCAACAAGGCGGGCTGGCTGACGCTGTATTCCGGCGTGGCGGGCGGCGCGGATGCCATCCTGATTCCCGAAATCCCCTATAAAATCGAGAAGGTTGCCAAGGTTGTCGAAAGCCGCGCGAAGAGCAACAAGGGCTTTACGATTATCGCGGTGGCGGAGGGCGCAATGACCCCCGAAGAAGCGAAAATGGGCAAGAAGGAGCGCGAAGCCAAGCGCGCGGCGGAACATTTCTCCTCCAGCGCGTATGTGGCGCAGCAGCTCCGCGACCTCGTGGGCGTGGAAGCGCGCGCGGTTGTGCCGGGTCACATCCAGCGCGGCGGCAGCCCGAATGCCTACGACCGCGTGCTGTCCACGCAGTTTGGCGTGCACGCGGCGGAACTCATCCGCGACGGCGTGTACGGCGTAACCGTGGCGCTGAAAGGCAACGAAATCACCCACAACAAGCTGTCCGACATTGCCGGCGTGCCGAAGCTGGTTCCGCCGGACAACACGATGATTACGACCGCCCGGAATATCGGCATCTCGTTCGGTGACTAATCATACTGCTTTATCTGGAAATAGTATAATTGCGCAAGAGGCTGCGGAAGGACAAACCGTTCTTTCACAGCCCTTTTTCATGTACGAAAAGCAAAACGGAAAACGAAGTTGACAAATTCCTGTATTGTTGTATAATGGAAACAAAAAAAGATGCTGACAAGCACGAAAAATGGTGAATTACACGCCGTCAGCAGAAATTCGTAATTTCAAAAGGAGGCAGTCTATGCGCTTTTTCCACCTATCCGACCTCCATCTGGGCATCAAACTCTACGAGCATGACCTGCTGAAAGATCAGAAGGCCATTCTTGATGAAATCGTCGCGCTGACCCGGCAGTATCAGCCCGACGCCGTTGTTTTCGCGGGAGATATTTACGATCGTTCCGTGCCGCCTGTCGAAGCGGTTGCGCTGTTTGACGACTTCATGACGCAGCTCCGCGCGGCGCTCCCGAACGGCGAAATTATGCTGATTTCCGGCAACCACGACAGCGCGCAGCGGCTCGATGTCTTCCGCAGCGAACTGTCTGATCGCGGCATCCACATGATTGGCAATCCGCCCATGCAGAAGGGCGAAACCATCGAGCGCGTCACCCTGACGGACGATTTCGGTGCGGTGAATTTCTACCTGCTGCCGTTCGTGCGGCCGGGCATGGTGCGCCTTGTGACCGGGACGAAGGAGAACGGCGACAATTTGAGCTATCCCGAAGCATTTTCGCGTCTGCTGGCGCTGTCGCCGCTGAACCCCGACGAGCGGAACGTGCTGGTCAGCCATCAGTTCTTCCTGCCCGATGGCGGCGACGCGGCGAACATCGAGCGCGCGGAGAACGAGGTAAAGCAGGTCGGCAATCTGGATGCGATTCCTGCGTCGCTGATTGCGGATTTTGACTATGCTGCGCTGGGGCACATCCACAAGCCGATGAAGGTCGGCAGTGAAACGCTGCGTTACTGCGGCACGCCGATGCCCTACTCCCTCAGCGAGGAAAATCAGCAGAAGGGCATCTTAATGGTGGAAATGGGCGCGAAAGGCGACGTGCAGACGACGGTTTTGCCGCTGCACCCCGTGCATCAGGTGCGGAAGCTGCGCGCGACGCGGGAAGCGCTGCTGTCCGGCGCGAGCGAGGATTTCGTGTCCATCTGCGTGACGGACGCGGAGGCGACGGAGATGGTGGGTCTGCGCGAACTGCTGCGGGAGAGGTACCCGAATCTGCTGGAGCTTCGGCGCGAGGAAAAGGAAACGGCGGAACTGGCAGCTCTGCAGGAGCGCACGGAAACGCTCTCCCCCTACGAGCTGTGTCTGCAATTTGCGGGCGAGCGGCTGAACGCCGAGGAAAAGGCGCTGCTGACGGAGGTCATGAACGCCATGAAGGAGGAAAACGCATGAAACCGATTCTTTTGACGATGCAGGCCTTTGGCTCTTACGGCGAAAAAACGGAGATTGACTTCCAAAAGGGCGGCGATTTTTTCCTCATCAGCGGCGACACGGGGTCGGGCAAATCCACCATTTTCGATGCAATGATGTTCGCGCTCTACGGCGAAGTGAGCACAAACGGCAGCGGCAAGGAAAACGAGCTGCTGAGCCAGTTTGTGGACGTGCGGAATGACAAGCCGCTTGTGTCGCTTGTCTTTACGGCGCATCAGCATGGGCAGGAGGAAACGTACAAGATTACGCGCACGCCGCGGCACATCCGCCCCGCCAAGCGAACAGGTGCAAAGCAGCAGGAGGAGGGCGAGACGGCGGAGCTGCTGATGCCGGACGGCTCGCAGTATCCGGGCAAGCTGTCGGAAACGAACCGGAAAATCGAAGAGCTTGTGGGCTTGACGGCAGACCAGTTCCGCAAAGTGGTGATGATTGCGCAGGGCGAATTTATGGACTTCCTGCGCGCGGGCAGCAAGGAAAAGACGGAACTGCTGCGCGATTTGCTGAAAACGGACTACTATTATCAGTTGAGCGAGCGCCTGAAAACGCTGGCGAAGGAGAAGAACACCGCGGCGAAGACCCAGCGGGCGAATATGTCCTTTTTTGCGGGGAGAGCGGTGACGGAAGGACTGCCGGAGGAAGATGCGCTGGCATTGGAAGCGGCGAAAGGCACGGTTATCACTGCAAAAGAATTGCAGCCCGAACAGGTGGATGCGCTGGTGGATGTGCTGTCCGGCGTGTGTGCACGCTTGCAGCTGCAGCAGGGCGAATTGGCGAAGCAGCAGACAGCGGCGCAGAACGACCGCGACGACTGCATGAAGCGAATCGAAGCCGCACAGCCGCTGATGAAGCGCTTTGAAGAGCTGGAGAGCGCGGAAAAGACACTGCAAGAATGCGCGGCACAGGCGGATGAAATCGAGAAAAAGCGCGGGCTGATTGGCAAAATCCGCGATGCGTGGGCAATCGAACCGAAGTATCAGCGCATGAAGGATGCGCGGGCTGCGCTGACGAATGCACAGACGGAATTGGCAGCGAAGCAACAGGAGTTTCCGCAGCTGAAGCAGACGGCGGCGGATGCGGCGGTGCTTCATCAGCAGATGGAAAAAGCACAGCAGGACGCGACGGCGCACGAGTCGGAGGTCAAAACGAAGGTCAAGGATGCGCTGAAAACCTTTGATGCGCTGGATGAAGCGGAAAAGGCGCTGCGTCAGGCGGAAGAAGCGGATGCGAAGGCGAAGGCGAATGCGGAATCAGCCAAGAAAGCACTGGATGATTTCAAGAAGCAGGAAGACGCATGGCGGAAGCAGGAAGCGGAATTGCAGGGCGCAGAAGCCGCTTATGAGGTCTGCAAGCAGCAGAATCAGCAGTATCGCGACCTGAAGAAATCGCTGGAGGACTTGCACGGCAACCAGAAAGACGTGCAGGAGAAAGCAAGGCAAGCAGCGGCGGCGAAGGACGCGTATGCCAGCGCAACGCAAAAATATCAGCGGGCACAGAATGAATATGATGATTATCGCTTGGCGTTCCTCAACGCGCAGGCGGGTCTATTGGCGCGTGAACTTGTGTCCGGAAAGCCTTGCCCGGTCTGCGGCGCACTGGAGCATCCCGCGCCGTGCCAGCTGACGCAGGAAAATCAGCAGCTGAACCGCGAGCAGCTGGAGCGGCGGCGTAAGGCGGCGGATGACGCGGCGAAAGCGCAGGAAGAGAAAGCAAAAGAATCGGAATCGGCGCAGGTCAAGCTGACAGAGCGGCAAAAAGCCGTTGAAGAAGCGGAAAAGAAGCTGGTGGAGAACGCGAAGAACATCCGCGAAAATGTGCCGATGGCGACGGCGGCGGACGTAGAAGCAATGCTGCAAGCGTGGCTGCCGGAGCTGCAAAGCGCGTCGAAGTCGGTTCAGACGAAGGTGAAGGCGCTGGACGACGTGCGGAAAAATCTCGATGGGGCGAAGGCAAAGCGCGAAAAGCTGGAAGAGGCAGCATCTGCCGCGCAAGAAACGGCAAAATCCACCGCAGTGAAAAAGGCTGAAGCAGAAAAAACGTGGAATCTGCATCAGGAAGAACTGTCCAGCAACGCATACCGCACGCGCGAGGACGCGGTGGCACAGCGCACACAGGCGCAGGAAGCAAAGCAAAAGGCGGAAGCAGCGGCAAGTCAGGCTGCGGAAAAAGAACGTCAGGCGCAGAAAGCGGAAACTGACTGCGAAACGCAGATTCGGCGGCTGAACGAGGAGATGCCGCAGAAACAGGCGAATGCGGAAGAATTAAACCAGCAGTATCAGCAGACGATGGCGGAAAAGTCGCTGGATGAAACGCAGTGGCAGGCACTGACGGCGAACTATGATGCAGAAGAGCCTGATCGCTTGCAGAAGGAAGTCAGCGACTTTGACCAGAAGAAAAACACGGCGGAGACACAGTGCACGACGGCACAGAACGCGATTGCCGGGCGGGAAAAGCCGGATATGGCGAAGTTGGAGGCGGCATCCAAGGCGGCAGAATCGGCGCTTAAGGAAGTATCGGATGCCCTGAAAGCCGCGGAAAACCTACATTCGGGCAATGCAAATGTGCTGAAAGACCTGCGCGCGGGACGCGAACCGCTGGCGGAGGCGTGCAAGGCAGCAAACACCGCGCAGCACCTTTCGGACGTGATGGCGGGCACCGAAAGCGGCAACCATATGAATCTGGAGACGTTCGTGCAGCGCAGCTACATGGAAAAAATTCTGTGCGACGCAAATCGGCGCTTCCGTGATATGTCGAACGGACAGTTTGAACTGAAGCTAATTAACGTCGAGGACGCGGGCGAGGGCAAAAACAAGGGGTTAGACTTGGAGGTATATTCCATCGTGACAGGCAAGACGCGCTCCGTCAACACGCTGTCCGGCGGCGAGTCGTTTATGGCGGCGCTGTCGCTGGCGCTCGGTATGGCTGACCAGATTCAGGCGGCGACGGCGGCGATTCATCTGGATGTGATGTTCATCGACGAGGGCTTTGGCTCACTGAGCGACAACGCGCGCAACGAGGCAGTCAATATATTGAAGGAAATGGCGGGCAAGCAACGGCAGATTGGCATCATTTCGCACGTTTCGGAGCTGAAGGACGAGATTGAAAATCAGCTGATTGTGAAGAAGGACGACCGCGGCAGCCACATTTCTTGGCGATAATGAGCGGATCGGGCATCCGTGGCGGAGAAAGGCTGCGGATGCCCCTACTCTTTTGACGGACAAAAGGTAAATGATGGACGGAAAAGGTTCGCCCAAAAGCGACGAACAATGGACTGCTAAATCAGGTATATTCGTTCGTCTTTCTAAAAAGTCTTGAAAAAAGCCCAAAAACAAAAGAAAAAAGGGTTGACGCAGGGCTGAAATTGTGATAAGATAATAAAGCTGGTTGCGCGAGCCGCCACAAAGGCGCTTGCGAGACCGGTACGAACCTTGAAAACGATACAGAACAATAACAACGCAAACAAGACAGTAATT
>ERZ827452.85-NODE-85-length-138261-cov-6.450335_pt1 | contig 138261 bp, 142 predicted proteins | sample MGYA00519866_ERZ827452 | MGnify/ENA primary metagenome ERZ827452 (study PRJEB31778, sample SAMEA3449307) | human gut metagenome | biome: human gut; feature: human-associated habitat; material: faeces | place: United Kingdom | collected 2010/2012 ... | reverse complement strand
CTCTTACTGATAAGTTTTGTTCTTCTGTTATTTTTATATAATAATTTATTTTATCAATTGAATTTACTTGCAATAATTCACAATAATGTGACCAAGACAATTGTGCAGACACTGTCTGCACTTTTTCTTTTAATTCATAGAATTTCAACATTAACCATAAATTTCTTTTACTATATCCCTTACCAAATTCACTTGTAAGTCTTTTAGAATATTCTTTAATTATTCCTTCTCCATAATGTTTGCCTGCTTCTTTTAGTAATTTACCAATATTGTAATATGTATTCAAATCACTTTTATTAATTGAATAATTCTTTACCTTTTTAGTGATTTCATTATTTAATAGTTCTTTTTTTATCTCATCATAATAATTCAAATTTAATCCTCCTTATATTAGTTCATATTCTCTTGCTATAATTCTGTCATCACTACAATATTCAATTACATACTTATTTTCCTTTTTACAAATTATTATTCCTATTGTTTTATTTTGATTTATATTTTTTAGATTTTTATCTATGTAATTCATATAAAATTCTATTTGTCCTATATGTTCTTTCTTTAATTCAGTTATTTTTAACTCTACAACTACATAACAATTGTATTCTATATTAAATAGTAATAGATCTATATAATTATATCTATCATCTATTTTTATTTTATATTCACTTCCAATAAAACTAAATGAATTACCTAATTCATTCATAAACGATTCAATATTTTCTAGTATTAATTTTTTAAGTACTTTTTCTGATATTTCATTATAATCATTTGTATTTTTTATTTGAATTGGATTCTTTACTAAATCTGGTACTTTTAAATCTTCTTTGTTTTTTAATTTTTTCTTTGTTTCTTCATCCAATCTTTCATATTCATTATTTTTTATTCTTTTTCTTAATTCTCTTACTGATAAATTTTGTTCTTCTGATATTTTAATATAGTAATTTATTATATTTTCATCAGTTAATTTTAACAATTCATCATAATGACTCCACGACAATTTTGCCGACACTGTCGGCACTTTTTGTTTATTCATATAATTAAAGTATTTTATAATTTTATATAATGTTCTTACACTATATTTTATATTTAATTCACTACTCAACCTATCAGAATATTCTTTAATTATTCCTTCTCCATAATGTTTACCAGCTTCGGCTAATAATTTACCAACATTATAATATGTAGTTAAATCACTTTTATTTTTACTATAATCTTTTACCTTTTTAGTAATTTCATTATTTACTAATTCTGTTTTTATTTCATCATAATAATTCAAAAAATCACCTCTACTTCTTATATTCTCTTTTTTTAAGGTGAATTCCACTAAAAATTACTAAAAAAATAAAAAAAATACTCTTAAACAAGAGTATTACATATTCCAGTAATAAAAAGGATCTTCATTTTGTGGTTTTAATACCTTTACCTTTTTATTTTCTTCATTTAATTTATCTTTTGCAGCTTCTGCGTCTAATGTGCTTAAACTTTTTCTATTTTCTTTATCTAATCTTAATATTAATGAAGTAAATTCTTTATACTTTTCCATAAGTGAATTTAATTCTTCTCTTTTTTCCATTGTTTATATCTCTCCCTTACAGCCTATATATTATAAAGAACTATAACTAAATTGTCAAACACTTAATAAATTCTTCTATTAATAATTTACTATTTATATCATAATATATTGATTCTGGATGATATTGTACTCCAATATAAAACTTTTTATCTTTAGACTCTATTCCTTCAATTACATAATCATTACTATATGCATTAACAGTAAGATTTGTATTTACCAAATGATACTTATGTCTACTATTTACATTTATAAGTTCTGTACCTAATATATAATATAATTTTGTATCTTTTTTTATTCTTATATAGTGTGCATATTCATCATTTGTAATATGATTTAAATTATCTAGTATTTGTATATTTCCTCCTAATGCTTCACCCATAATCTGCATACCTAAACATATTCCAAGTGTTGGTTTATCTATATCATATAAATATCTTGCGACTCTTTTATCTATATCACTATATATATTACCTCCTGGAATAATAATTCCATCACATATATTTATTTGTTCTAATATTTTATTTATATCTGTTTCTTCATCATATATTATACCTATAATAACTACATCATAATTACTTAAATATTTTATAAAATCAGTATTTAATATTTTATAAGTTTTATTATTAATTACTTCATCATGCAAAATAATACCTATTTTTTTCATAAACACCTCATATTTATAATTATTCTTTCATTAAATATAATATGAAAAAATATTATAATTTATTATTAATAGTAGTATTTGTATTTTTAGAAGTATTTTTTTTAGTAAATCCTAAAGTTATTATTAGTAGTTTTAATACTAATACCAATATATGTTTATATAGTCTTTTACCATCTATGTTTATATCTTGTTTATTTAGTCAAATATTAATTAATTTAAATATTGAAAATTATTTACCTAAATTATTAAAAAAATCAATATCTAAATTATTTAATATATCTGATAAAGATGTTTCTATTATTATATTATCTATGATTAGTGGATACCCTAATAATGCTAATTTATTAAAAGATAACCCTAATTTAAATAATATTATTCATTATACTAACTTTGTTAATCCTATATTTTTAATTGCGACTGTTGGATGTATTTATTTAAAAGATATAAAACTTTCTATTATTATTTTATTATCTCATTATATATCTAATTTTTTACTTGGAATTATATTAAAAAATAATAATAATTTAAACGATAATAACTCTTTAAATAAAACTAATAGTTTTTTAAATATATATTATAGCGCTATTAGAAACACTGTTATTAGCGTATCTGTTATATTTGCGAACATCTTATTTTTTTCTTTTGTACTAAGTATAGTTAAATATTTTATATCTATTAATCCTATTTTAGATAGTATTTTATATGGTTCTTTAGAATTTTCTTCTGGTATATATAATATTACTCATTTAATAAGTAATAAGTTTATAAATGGTTTAATCATTACCATTATAATTACTTTTTCTTCTTTTAGCATTCATATGCAGATAATTAATTTAAATAAAAAAATAAGATACTTTAAGTACCTTATATATAGATTTATTAATGTATTTATTTCTATAATAGTATTTATTATTTTATTTAATTTATTACAATAACTTTCATTTCTTCTTTTTTATTATTTACTATAAAATTAAGTTTTAAAATATAATAATTATCTTTTTTTATTAAACTATATTTATTACTATCAAACTTTGTTCCTTCTGGTAAATCATATACTGTATTATCATAAGTAATTCCATCATCATTTATTTTTAATGTTTTATTTTGTGATGTAAAATCATTACTAGTAAATACAATATTATTATTTTCTTCTTTTACTTCAATATTATATGCATTATTTATATCTTTATATATTTTCTTTAAAACAGTACTTTCATATACAGAATAGTTTTCTAAAGTTAATATATTTGTTTGTTCTGTACTTATTACGGCTATTGTTTTAAGTAAATATATCATTACAACACTCATAAGTGAAAAACTAACTATTACTTCTACTAGTGTAAATCCTTTTTCTTTCTTCATATTACATTTCCTTTACTATTTTATACAACTTAAATTAGAAACTGAATAACTATAATCATTAAATATAACTATATATCTATATACACATTTATTATCATTTTCTATATTACCTAAATCTTCTTTTATATTTGTATTTAATTCATTATCATTTAATAAATCTTTCATATCATATAATGATAAATATACTTTATTTACATTTAATTCTTTAAAAAAGTCCATCTTTGTTAAATCTAAATTTTTATTTTTAAAATAACTATTTACATTTGTATATCCATTTTCTTTAGCATCTTTTTTTAAATCTTCTTCATAAGTATACAAGTATTTTTTTACAGCATTCGCACTATATAACCCATCTACTGTATTATATTTTGTAAGTTCATTCTTATGTTTTATATACGTTTGACCTGAATTTACATATAAAGTTGTTATTATTGTCGCTACTATTGCAAGTACTATTATTGTTTCTACAAGAAAATATCCCTGGTTATTTTTTGACATATTATTTCACCCTTACTCTTGATATTATCATAAGAATATTATATAATATTTTTGTAATAAATACTAGAGTAAATTATTTATGTACAATTAAAAAAGGAATAAAAAGAGGGAAAAATTATGCTTAAGAATTTTGATTTTGAAAAATTACCTATTGTTGAAATAGTTAATGAAATAATTATAGACGCTACTAAAAATAGAGCCAGTGATATTCACTTTGATCCACTTAATGATACTTTAAAGATTAGGATAAGAATTGATGGCTCTTTAATTGACTATGCTAGTGTTCCAAATGAATATAAGAAAAATTTAATAACAAGAATTAAGATAATCGCTGGTATGAATATTACTGAAAATAGACTTCCACAAGATGGTGCGATAAAAACTTCTTTAAATGGTATACCTCTTGATATGCGTGTTTCTTCCCTTCCTACAAATATGGGTGAAAAAATAGTTATTCGTATTCTTGATTATTCTATGAGTGTTCAAGGTCTTGAAAAATTAGGTTTTACTAAAGATAATTATGATAAGATTTTAAAAATGATTAATTTACCTAATGGTATTATACTTGTTACTGGTGCGACTGGTACTGGTAAATCTACTACTGTATACTCTATTTTACAAAGACTTAATAAGGAAGAAGCAAATATTATAACTGTTGAAGATCCAGTTGAAATGGATTTACCTGGAATTAACCAAGTACAAGTTAATAGTGAAATTGGTCTTACTTTTGCAAATGTACTTAGATCTATATTAAGACAAGACCCTGATATTATTATGATTGGTGAAATTCGTGATGATGAAACTGCTACTATTGCTGTTAGAGCATCTGTAACTGGTCACTTAGTTCTTTCTACTCTTCATACTAATAACTCTCTTAATACTATTGAAAGACTTCTTGATATGGATGTTGAAAGATATTTACTTGCTGCTTCCCTAGCAGGAATTATTTCACAAAAACTTGCTAAAAAGTTATGTCCATATTGCAAAAAGAAAGTTACTCCTACACCATATGAAAAATATATATTTAAGAAAAATTTAAATGCTGATATTAATGAAATATATGTTGCTGGTGATGGTTGTGATCACTGTATGAATGGTTATAGAGGAAGAATTGCAATACATGAAGTATTACTTATTGACGAAAATATAAGAGATGCAATTTCTAATAGTGTTAAAAAAGAAGAATTTAGAAACTTAGTATATAGTGAAAATATTCATACTCTTCTACAAGATGGTCTTATTAAGGTTGCTCAAGGTTTAACTACTTTTGAAGAAATAATTAAATTAATAGAACTTGACGTTGAAGATATAGTTATTGATAAAAATGCTAATAATGAAAATTCTGATGAAGAAAATAATGAAAATATAGCGCAAAATTAAAACACATTTTAAATGTGTTTTTTTCTAATAAAAAAAAGAACTAATTATAGTTCTACATTATGATATACTTCTTGAACATCTTCTACATCATCAAGCATAGATAAAAGTTTATTAAACATTTCAAGTTCTTCGCCTTCTAATTTTACTTTATCAAGTGGAAGCATACTTATTTCATCAATTTCAAATTCTATATCATTTTTTGCCTTTTTTAAGGCTTCTTTTATTTTATGTAAGTCTTTTGGATCACCATAAATAATAGTTAAATCATTATCTGTTTCAATATCTTTAATATCTACATCATCCATTAAGCAAGCATCTAATGCTTCTTCTTCACTCATACCTTTAAATCCAACTACTGATAAATTTTCATAAAAATGTGATACTGAATTTTCTACACCTAATTTACTTTTACATTTAGTAAATGCCGCTCTTACAAGACCTACAGTTCTATTTACATTATCTGTTAGGCAATCAACTATTAAAGTAGATGCTCCTGGACCAAATCCTTCATATCTACAAGATGTATAACTTTCATCAGCACCATTATTAACTTTATCAATTGCTCTATTAATTATATCTGCTGGTACTTGACTCTTTTTAGCCTTTTCTACTAATCTTTTTAAACTTGCATTAGCATCAATACTTGTTCCACCTTGTTTAGCTGCTAAATAAATTTCTTTTGCGAAATTTGAATATAATTTTGCTTTAGCTGCTCCTGTTTTTTGAATTGATGCTTTTCTAACTTCATATGCTCTTCCCATATTAACACTCCTTTTTTTACTTATTATATTTTACTATATTGTGCTTTAAAAAACAACCACAAACATAATTTACCTGTAAAGTTTTTTAATTCAAATGAAAAAAAGTACTATTTTTTAGTATTTTTTTCACTTTCTATTTTCCTATTTATAAATTCTTTAGCACTTTCTAAAGATTTTAATTCCAAATCAAAATCTATCTTTTTACTTATTTCTTTTAGTCCCTTATTTTTTAGTGCTAAATTAATTAAATATTCAGTAAGCCATGGATTTTTTACAAGTACTGGACCAAGTGCATTTGTAAATAATAAATTTTTATTTCTAGCACCTTCAGTTCTTCCATCATTACCATAACCATATATTATTTTTCCAAACTCTTTTGCTTTATTTAAAGTAATATCTATCATTTGTATTTGTGATGACATTATTTCCATTTTTTCAAATTTGTAATATAAATCATCACCAAGTACCATATTTCTTTCTTTTACGTCCATATCAAGAAGATTTAATCCATTAAAGGAACTACCATCTAATCTATCTATATTATGCGCAAATAACGCTCCTGTTGTACCTGTTACAAATATTATTTTATTATTTTTTATATATTCTTTTATTTTATCTATATCATTTTCTAATTTTTCTTTTACCTTTTCAATATGTTTTAATTCACCAGCATTAAAAAGTAAAATATCATAGTTTTCATAATTTATATCAGAATCTATATCATCTATCCTATCAATATTAAGTTTTACACCTATTTTTTTACTTACAAGTTCAAATGCTTTTGCATTACCTCTTTCACCGTGTAAATTAAGTATATCAGGATACATCCACGCTACATTTACTATATTACTCATTGTTATCACCTTTTTTAAAGAATTCTTTTATTTTTTTATATGGTTTCATACCTGTTATTATATAGATATTATCTGTTTTTAATTTATCTAAATCCTCAAATATTAAATCAAAGTCATCTTCTACATCATATACTTTAATTTTATTTTCTTTTGCTCCTGCATATATCATTCTATTTGCTGTATCATATGCAACTGTCTTTGAAAAGCATACATATTCTTCTACTAAATCACTAACACATTTCTTAAAGTCACAATCAAAGAAATAAAATGTATTTGTATATGCTGGTGGGAAATCTTTTATCTCATATAATCCCATAAATATTGCTTTTTTAGTATTATCTCTAGCAATTGTATCTAATGCATTTTGCATTGTTTCTGGATTTTCTTGCTTTATTCTTAGGTAATGAATAGTCTTACCTTTATAATGATAAACTTCTCTTCTATCTGCTGGATTTTTAAATGTTTCAAAACCTTTTTGAATATCTTCATAACCTATATTATATTTTTTACATATTGCGATTGCAAGTGCATAGTTATATACATAAAATGGATTCATATATGTTACTTTATAAGTATTTCCTGCACATCTAAATGTATGATTTTCAAAATCTATTTCTCTTACTGTAGTATTTGCTTTTTTAACACTTTTATAATCACAATTAGTACAATGAAATTTACCTATATTTTCTATATTATAATACTCATAATTAATCTTATGACTACATTTAGGACATGCTAGTGTAACAGTATAGAAGTCATCTTTTGTAAATGTCTTTGAATTTTTTTCCATACTATAATATACAACTTTACCTACATAGTCTTCCAATGATCTACTTCTTGGTTCTTCATTGTTAACAAATAATGTAACATCTTTATTTACCGCACCTTTAAACATTTGATAAATAAAATCTGGATCACCATTTCTTTGTACTTGGTCTTTTTGTAAGTTTGTTATACATAAGTTTTTAGCAGGTAATACTTTAAATATATTTCTTAAACTTCTTTCATCTATTTCTAGTATTAAAAATTCTTTATTAAATTTACCAAAAAGGCTAGAATTTTTAATAAGTGTTGTTGCAACACCACTCATCATATTTGCGCCTTCTGTATTAGTCGCAACCTTTTTACCTGCCATTTTAACTGTATGACTAACAAGATTAGTTGTTGTTGATTTACCATTTGTTCCTGTTATAAATATAACCTTATCATAATCAATATTTCTAAAATATTTAACAAAATTCTTTTGTAATTTAACTGCTACTTTACCAGAAATCATTGTTCCTGATTTATGAAATATTTTACATAAAACATTACCAAATTTTCCTATCCAAAGTACTAAAATAAAATATAATCTTTTCATAAATAACCACCCTTTACTTATAAACCCTTTTTACATTCTCATTTATATATACTGGTCTATAATAGAAATATATATCATCATCTTCTTTATAATCTAAACCTGTAATATCTATAACTACATCATGCATTCCTATCTGACCAATTACATTTATAATTTTTCCATCTATATTAAGAGTCATATTATCACCCTTTATTAATGACTTTAATGATAATAAAGCATTTTTTAATTTACTTTTAAACTTAAATCTTTGAGTAATAAGTTCAAGCCCTACACCATCATAATAACCAGTTTCTAATATTCCTATCTTCATATCTTTTTTTGAAGTGTAAGAATTAGCATATCCAACATAATCACCTTTTTTAATATTTCTTACCTTTGTTAGTTTTGTATGAAATAATCCAATTTTTTTTAAATCTGTTTTTATTCCTGTAGCGCATCCAGAAAATGCTGATCCTACTCTTGCTGCATTTAAATGTTTATCTTTATATTTAAAGAATCCTGATGAATTACATATATGTTTATATTTGAATGTAATTCCTTCCTTTTCTATATTTTCTATTACATTAATAAGTCTTTCATATTGAATATTACTAAATGAATTATCACTCGCAAGTGAATTTGAAAAATGTGAATAAATCCCTTCAAATATTATATTTTCATTTTCTTTTATCATATCTATTATTTCTTTATAATTTTTATAATCAAATCCATATCTAGATAATCCTGTATCTATTTTTATATGTGCATATACTTTTTTATTTAACTTTTTAGATATTTCATTTACTAGCCTTGCACCCTTTACTGAATCTATAGTTAATGTAATATCATTTTTTATAAGATTACTTAATATTTCTTCATTTATATATGGAGTAAGTAATAATATTTTTTCTTTTATATTTTTTCTTAAATTAATGGCTTCAGTAGATGACGCTACCGCAAAATTATTTATACCATTATCTATAAGTACTTTAGTAAATTCATTTACTCCAAGGCCATATGCATTACCTTTTACTACTGCAAAAATAGTATAATTTTCTTCTTTCTCATAATTTTTTATTATATTTATATTATGCACTAAATCATCTTTATTTATTATAAGTTCGTTCATGTAAACCTCCTATTTATAAAATTTTAATTTAACAAGTAAATTATATATTTTTTCTCCCTTAGGAAGCATTAATATTTCATCTTTACTAAGTATTTTAAGTGCGAATACTGAAATTAAATAAACTACTGCACCAATCATAATGTTAATAATTGTAAGAATACTATTTCTTATAACTCCATTAAATAAATAATTTATGAAGAATATTACGGCGCCCATTATTAAACCTGCAAGTAATGGTTTTACAATATGTTTTACAGGTTCAAATTTAACTTTAATATTTCTTTTCATTGTTATATATACAATCATAAATACTACAAATTGACATATAAATGAGCTTATTACCGCACCATATATATTTATGTTTGGATTAGTTATTAAAACTAAGTTAAGTCCTATCTTAATTACACATCCTATTAAAAGTGCAAGTGCTGGTGTATACATTTTTCCAAGTCCAAATAAAGAACCTTGTATTGTATGATTTATACCAACAAATACCATAGTTACAGCTGCTATTTGAAGAATATGTGCACCATCTGATGCATTTGGATAAAGCATTTTTAATATTGGATCTGCAAGTACTATAAATCCAATTGCACATGGTATTAAAATAAGTAATGATGAACTTATTGAAAATGATATTTTTTTAGATGCAGACTTAAAATCTTTTTTAGATATGGCTGCTGTTATTTCTGGTATTAATGCTGAATAAAATGATAAGTTTACAGCAAGTGGAAGATTTACAAGTGTATCAACTTTAGATAAGATACCTGTTAATCTCATTGCTTCTTTTTCTAGAAGTATTTTACTTTTTAGTATTCCAGAATATGCAATCTGTATACAATTACTAACCGTTACAGTATCAATAAAACTTGTAACAACACTTATTACAGAACCTACTGTTAAAGGAATAGCAGTTGCAATTATCATTTTAACCATTTTTTTATTTTCTTCTTTTGTTGTTATAACTACATCGTCTGACTCTTCTCTCCACTCTTTAATATTCTTTTTATAGAATACAATTAAGTATGAGAATGAAATTAGTATTGCAAGTGTTGTTGATAAATTACCACCTGCAGCCATTATATATGGTTCTTTTCCTACTAATGCATAAACAAATGTTATTGTAAGAACACAGTTAAAGAATTGTTCTAGTGCTTGTGAAATACTTGATGCTTTCATTGTTCCAAGTCCTGCAAAATAACCTCTTATAACTGCTGATACACATACAAAGAATATTGCTGGAGATAAAACTTTTAATACATAAGATACATCTGGAACATTTAATATTTTTGATGATACAAAATTTGCAGATAAAAGTAAAAGTAATGATGCTATAAAACCAATTATTCCAAATACCACCATAGATACTTTAAATACTCTATGTGCTTCATTGTATTTACCTTTAGCAACTTTATTAGATACTAGTTTTGATACAGCACCTGGAATACCTTGAGATGATATTATTAAAAGTACTGCATATACCTGATATCCTGCAGAGTAATAACCATTACCTACATCACCAAATCCTTTTACATTTGTAATTGCAAGTCTATATATAAGACCTAATAATTTTATTAAAACTTGCGAAAACATTAACATTAATACATTTTTCGCAAATGTGTTTTTTTTCTTTTTTTCTTTCAACTTGATACCTACTTTCTTTAATAATTATATAACAATATCTTAAATCAAACAAGTATAAATAACCTATATTTACTTTGAATATAATTAAATATGAAAGAAAATACTAATAAAAAAGAAGAAGTTTTTCTTCTTGACCTACAATTAATATCATCTTCTATTTTTATAATCGCATCAATTGTGTCCCTTTTAATCACATATAATGAAAAATTAACTGTAACAAATAGAAAGAAATTATTTACAAACAAAGAAGCTTTAAATATTTCTTTTTATAATAGAATTGTAATACTAGTTGTAGTTGTTACTAGTTTATATGTTGGTTATAAAAATTATATAAATGAAAAAAATAATACAGTTGCAAAATATAAAAGTTCACTTCTTTTAAGCACAAATGTATTAACTCTTATAAGTGCAATAGTTATACTTTTTGTTTCATATTTAAATAAAAACGAACAAAGTCTAACAGTATCTGATATAGAAAATCCTCTTATTTAATTTTGACATAAAAAAAATTATATGTTACAATGAATACAAGCAAGAAATCTTGCATAAAATAAAAAAGGGAACATTTATTTTGGTTAGTGAATGTCACCCATTAATTAGGTTAGGCACTCAGGTTTTGAGTGTCTTATATTTTTAATACTAATACCAATATGGTAAGGAGTAATAAAATGATAGAAATGTATCTAAGGACTTTAATAATAAAAGTTCTTTTTTTCATTTTTATCCCTCCTTTCTTTTTTATCAAGGAGGATGACACTCACAATAAATGTTCCAAGCATATTATCTCATAGTTAACAGCATAAAACAAGCAAATTAAATAAAAAAAGAAGTAATTTTTTTACTTCTCACTTACTACATTAGTACCATTTACATTATTATAATTTTCTGCACTTTTATTTATTAACATATTACCTACTAAGAAAATTAAAATCATAAATAATAATATTAAAAACATATCTAATATAAATTTTTTCAAACTAAATTTTTTATTTTTCTTTTTTAATTTTTTTTCATTACTTTTAATTATACCAAGTACTTTTTCATCAAAAAGTATTCCACAATGAGGACATATAGCAGCATCTTTAGAAATTGGATAACCACATTCAGGGCAATTGCTATCAATTAGTAAATCATCTACTATTTCATTTTCTTTTATTACTTCTTGTTTTACTTCTACTTTTTCTTCTTTATCTAAATATACAATTACATCTTGATTTGTTGTATCTAAAGTACCCGTAATTTTATTATCTTTAAATACTGGGTTTAATATTTTTAATATTAACTCATTTTTACTAATAGTTTGTTCTTGTTCATTCTTTGGAATACTAATTACTTTATTTGATACCTTTTGTTCTTTTATCTTCTTTTCTTTTACTTTATTTTCCTTAATATTTTCAGAATCATCCATTTTAAATAAAAGAATAGTTTTCTTTATAAATACTACAAATAATCCTACAAATAATGATATAAGTCCTATTATTAAATATAGTTTTAAACTATTTTGCATACTTTCTGTTACTGTTAAATTTTTAAATTTAATTCTAATTGCATAAACAAAGTATAATGCAAATGAACTTATTGATACCGCAAATGGTAACCATAATATATACTTAACTACCTTTTTCATATAAATTTCCCCTTCTTTTTTGTGCTATATAATACCAAAAGGTTTTATTTTTGTCAAATTAAAAAACACAAAATTGTGTTTTTTTAATATATATAATTTATTCTTTTATTATTTACATCTAATATTGCTTCTGATCTTCCAGCACCAACAAGTGTATCCATTACAAAGACAACATATAATTGTTCATTATTTGTATATATTCCAATTATATCATTCTTTGTTAATTTTTCTATATTTGATGAATTTGTCTTTTCGATAAACTTTCTATTTTCTTCTTTTTCTGTTTCATTAGTTCTACTTAATAAATCTGATGATCCTGGTAATGGCCCAGCGGAATTATAAGCATCAACAACTTTATTAGTATACTCACTATCTGTTATATTTAAATATTTTAAAATATCTTCTTTTGTTACTTCTTTTCCTGTATATCTATTAATATTATATACTTTAGTTGGATTTATACCTCCAGATTCTTGGCTATGACTTACTATTACAGATACAAACTCATTATCAACATAATATTGATAATTAAATTTGTAAGAAGTATAAGGTTGTGGCATTCCTTTCTCATTTTTAAATTCATCATAAAATGCTAATATTGATTGATTAAATTTATCTGCTGTTTCAGAATTTATATTTATATATGGTACTTTATGTCCAGAATAAATATCATCCCCTGTATAATTATATACAACATCTTTATTTTCATCTTTTAATAATACCTTTTTTGTATTTTCTTTATCACTATTGTTATTATCTACTTTATCGCTTATTTTTTGTTCAGGCGACTTAAATATAAACTTATCATACACTAAATAACCAGATAAAACCAATACAATTAGTATTAATATAATTACTAATGCTACTAATCCTTTACTATTTTTTTCTTTTACTACTACCCTATTTTCTTCCATAATTCTTATTCTCCCTTTTCTATTATTAATTTCATTATAAATTATAAATTTTTACTTTTCAATAACAACAAAAATAGCAATGTAAATAATTGTAAATAAACTTAAATTATAAAAACCTTAATTTCTTATGAATTAAGGTTTTTATATAATTATTTATTTCTTGCGTCGAATTTTTTTCTTTCTTCAGTATTAAGAATTCTTTTTCTCATTCTAAAGCTTACTGGTGTTACTTCAACTAGTTCATCAGTGTTTATATATTCTAGAGCATATTCTAGAGTTATAGGTCTTGTTTTCTTAAGTACTACAGTATGATCTTTACCTGCACTTCTTGTATTTGTTAAGTTTTTACCTTTAACAACATTTACTGCAAGGTCATTTTCTCTATTATTTTCACCAACTATCATACCTTCATAAACTTCTACACCTGGTTCAACAAACATAACTCCTCTGTCTTCCAATGCACCAAGTGCATAAGCAGTTGTTTTACCATTTTCCATAGAAACTAAAACACCTAAACTTCTTTCACCAACTTCAGCATCTGCCTTTGGTAAATATTCTCTAAATGTATGGTTAAGTATTCCATATCCTTTTGTCATTGTCATAAAGTCTGTTGTAAATCCAATTAAACCTCTTGATGGAACTATATAATTTAATTTAACTAATCCTGGTAAATTAGTCATATTTTCCATTGTTCCACCTCTTTTACCTAAGGCTTCAATAACTGGTCCAACATTTTCTTCTGGTACTTCTATTTGTACATCTTCATATGGTTCACAAATTTTACCATCAACTTCTCTTAATATTACTTCTGGTTTTGATACTTGAAGTTCATATCCTTCTCTTCTCATATTTTCAATTAATATAGATAGATGAAGTTCTCCTCTACCAGATACAATCCAACTTTCTGAATCATTTGGTTCAATTTTTAATGATACATCACTTTCAGATTGTTTTCTAAGTCTTTCTTCTATTTTAGAAGCAGTTACAAATTTACCTTCTTTACCTGCGAATGGTGATGAATTAACTCCAAAAGTCATTTGAAGTGTTGGTTCATCTATTCTTAAATGTGGAAGTGCTTCTTCTTTTCCTTCTGTGCATATTGTTTCTCCAACTTCTAAATCTGGAAGACCAGCGATAGCAACTATATCTCCTGCTTTTGCTTCTTGTACTTCTATTCTCTTAAGACCTAAATAACCATATATTTTTTGTATTCTAAACTTTTTAATACTTCCATCTAATCTAACACATGATACCATTTCATTTAATTTCATTGTTCCACGTGCTATTCTACCTACACCAATTCTACCTACATAATCATTATAATCTAATAATGCTGGTTGGAATTGAAGTGGACTTTCACTATCCATACATGGTTCTGGTACTTCATTTATAATTAAATTAAATATGTTATCCATTGTTTTTTCTTGTGTACTTACATCAGGATCCATACTAGATGTTCCATTAATTGCGGATGTATATACAACTGGGAATTCTAATTGATCTTCATTAGCATCAAGTTCTATTAATAATTCTAATATTTCATCAATTACTTCTGCAGGTCTTGCAGCTGGTTTATCTATTTTATTTACAACAACTATTGGTTTTAAACCTGCTTCCATTGCTTTTTTAAGTACGAACTTAGTTTGTGGCATAACACCTTCATATGCATCTACTACTAAAAGTACACCATCAACCATATGCATAATTCTTTCTACTTCACCACCAAAGTCAGCGTGACCCGGAGTATCTAGAATATTAATTCTATAATCTTTATAGTTGATTGCGGTTGGCTTAGCAAGTATAGTTATTCCTCTTTCTCTTTCAATATCATTTGAGTCCATTGCTCTTTCATTTACTTCTTCATTATCTCTAAATGTACCAGATTGTTTTAATAATTGATCTACAAGCGTTGTTTTACCATGGTCAACGTGCGCAATTATTGCTATGTTTCTTATTTTCATTTTACTTCACTCCTCGTTTTTAACCTCTGCTATTATATCATATTTTTTTGAAAATACAAATATCTTTATAGGTTATATAAATAAATTTGTCACAACTATTACATTTTTTATAGATTTTTTTACAAAAATATATATAATAATATACAAATTATTAATCAGGTGGGTTTATGGATAAAAAACTTTTAGAAGAAATAAAAAGATGTATTTTAAATAAAGACTACATAATAGATGAAATGTATATTGAATATATTATGAGTGAAGTAATTGATAGAGATTTAACAGAATATATTAAAAAAGTTGAATTTAATGATAAAAAAATAAATTCATTTAATAATCTAGAAAAATTAATAACTATTAATCACAATTATATCTTACAGAAAGGAGAAATTCCAGATTTAGCAAATATTATAAGTAATAGAGAGAAAAAAACTGGTAAATTAAAAGATAAAAATAGTTATAATTTATACAATTTTTTTGTTATTAATCACGAGATAGAACATGCAAGTCAAGTAAAATTATTATATTCAATTGATCCAATAGAACACTTAAATGAACCATACACTTTCTGGAGATTTTTATTACTTATAAGGGAAATATTATTAGAGGATAATTCTATTACCTATTTGAAAGATATACCATATAGTGTCTACCATGATTATTTTATAAGTGAATATGATGCAAATATAAATTCATATATAAACACACTTAATTTTTTTAATAGTCTTGATATAAAGGAAATAAATAAAAATATTGAAAAATTTAATATGATAATTGCTAAAAATTTATTATATTTATATAGAGACATTGAAAATAAAAGAAAACTTAGTACTCCAAGTAAAAATTTTATAAAGTTACATAATCATGTAAAGAAATTATTAAAAAGCAAAAACATATATAATCCAGAGAATTTTTTTGATATATATAAGGGTATAGAAAAACCAAGCTCACAGATTGAAAGACTTAAACTTGGTTTTCAAATTAGTAAAGATACATATAAATATTTAACATCAGTTTCAAAAGAAAAACATAAAACTTTAAATTTATTTAATGATATTATGAATCTTTAATTATTAACTCTATGATGAACTTCACTTGTATAGTCATTTATATTAGAAAATGTATATCCCATATCTAAGGCATCTTTTATAATGCCATCTAAAGCATCTTTAGTAGAAACTTTTATATCATGCATTAAAACCATATTAGTACTATAATTATGGTTTTTTAATGCACTAATAACATTATTATATACACCATCTTTATCTGCTCCTGCTGCATCGCCAGAATCTATATTCCAGTCATAATACTTATATCCGTCTTCTGTTACTTTTTGTGTAAGTCTTGTCATAATACCTTTATTAAATCTGCTTATTGTGTTACTAGATCCACCAGGAAAACGAATATATTTACTTTTATAACCAGTTAATTCTTCCACTTTATTACTAATAGAATTTAAATCATTAAAATAATTTTCTTCGGATGAATAAATAGTATTATATCTATGTGTGCATGTATGAAGTCCTAATGTATGGCCTTTCTCAATTATCTTTTTAGCATATTTATCTAGACTACCAGAGCATGTAACAAAAAATGTTGCTTTTACATCGTATTTATCAAGTATATTCAATATATCTTCTGTATAATTTGATGGTCCATCATCAAAAGTTAAATAAATTACTTTGCCTGTTACTTTTTTAGTATAATCTTGATTTTGTTCTTTTGCTTCTCTTTCTTTCTCTGCTTCTTTTTCATTTATAACTTTTTCTAAAGATTCTTTTTTTTCGTTTAATGACTTATAACTATCTTCTAACGTTTCTCCTCTTTTTGTTTCATTAGCAATTTCTATTTTTAATTTATTATTTTCTTTTTTTAAATTTTCATATATGTTCTTTTGCTTTTCATATATTTTTATTTTGCTATCATATAATTTATAAAAATTAAATAAGCAAAATAATAAAAAACAAAATGATATAAAAAGTAATACCAAAATTATTATTTTTTTATTTTTCATAAGTTTTTACCCTATTTTCAAGTTCACCAATATATTTATTCATATTGTCTTGTGCTTTTTGCTTACTATCATTTTTTTCTTTTATTTCATTTAATTTATTTGTATTACTTTTTATTTCTTCTTTTGTACTTTTTATTTTTGGATTTACATAATCAGTTAAAACATCGTATTTATTATCACATATTTTAGTTAAAATAAATGTTATTACGCCAAGCACTATAAAAGCAACTATTAATGATATGGCGATTTTCTTTTTCATAATTACACCCTCTAATAATTATTCGTTTAAATATTTAGTTAATTTACTTGCTACAGCTTTATAACCTATCTTATTAAGATGAAGTCCATCTACTGTATAAATTCTTTTCATATTACCATTTTTATCTGTTAAATTATCATACATATTTATATATGTACATTTATTATTATTGCATATTTTTTCTATTTTATTATTTAAATCTTTAATATTATCATTTGTTCTTGTTTCTACTATTTCTTTATTTAATGAATTATTAACTGGATAAATTGACTCTAAATATATTTTTGTATTACTATTTTTTTCATATATTTTATTAATTATTTCTTCAATATTATTTTTTATTCCATCATTATCAAGTCCACTATAGACTAAATCATTTGTTCCAATAAGTATAAATACTTTTGTTGGATTATATACAAATACTCTATTTTCCATATTATCTAATATATCTTTTGTCATATTACCTGCAATTCCACTATTATATACATTATAATTAGGAAAATATTTATTTAAATCACATCTGCTTGTTATTGAATCACCTAAAAATACTATTGATTCTTTATTATAAGTATATCTTTCTAACCTTTCTACTCTCGAACTTAATTTTATCATTTCTTGTTCATTAATACATAAAAGTATTCCAACAAGCAACATAAATGAAGCTCCTATAAAAATTACTAAAGATTTTAAATTTTTCATATTATCATTCTCCTACACTATAATAATTATAGCATTAAAAAATAAGATTTAAAATATTAAATCTTATTTATGCATATATTTCTTTAATTCTTTTGTTATTACTTCATAACCTTCGCTAGACACATGTAAACCATCTGCTGCATATTCAAGTTTCAAATCGCCATCTTTATCTTTTAATAAACTATATATATCCAAATATGTACAATTTTTATTATTACAATATTTTTCTAGCTTATCATTTATTTCTACAACTCTTTTATTATCCCTTTTACCAATAAGAGGTTTATTAATTTTCTTATCATTTGTATTATTAATTGGATATATAGATTCTAAATATATTTTTGCATTAGGTAAATTCTCATTTAAATCTTTAACTATATTTTCTATTTTTTCTATAATTTCTTCATTTGATTTATCATGATCTAAATCATTTGTTCCAATAAGTAAAAATACAGTTGATGGATTGTATACATAAGCACGTTTTTTTAAATCATCTAAAATATCATCTGTTTGATCTCCACATACTCCACTATTAACTACTTTATAACCTTTATAATATTTATCTAAATCATAATAATTTGTTATAGAATCTCCTAGGAATAAATAATTTGTATAATTTTTATTAATTTGTTTTAAATCCGTTATTTCTTTATTTAAATTCTTTTTATCACTATTTAATTTATTAATTGCTTCACCCTTATTTATAGATAGTAACGATAAAGCAAATATTATAGTAATTAAAATAAAATATAGAAATAAATCCATATTACTTTTTTTATTTTTCTTTTTACTATCTTTCATTCTAATAATGTCATTTATATTATTTATTTCTGTAAACTCTATACTTAACTTATTTATATTTCTAGATAATTTATTATTCTTAGAATCTAAAACCATAATAACTCTTTTGCAATAATTAACATATTTTTTGTAATCATTAATATCAAAAATTAATACCATTTCAGATTTTATCGCATAATCCGCTAATTCTCTTTCATCATTAATATTAATTATTTGCACATTATTTTTTGTATAATCGGTATAATTACAATTAATAACTATATCTTTTTCATTTTTATTCACTGAATCAATTATTTTTTTACAATACGATTTATTTTTATTACTCAAATCTATAAAAATCATAATTTCACCTGCCAACAGATTATATAATAACAACTTAATTTTATTAATTCAATATAATTAGCAATATTTTACATTTTTTTTATATTATTTTCTATTTTTTATTTGATATTTATATGTTATAATGTTTATATATTATCATAGTTCAGGGGGAATAAATTATGACAAAAGAAAAAACAGAGCGAAATTCTAATTTCGAATTAATGCGAATAACATCAATGTTTATGATAGTTATTTGGCATTTTATATTTCATTCAAACATATTAGCAAAAACAAGTGGAACATTAAACCTTATTATATATTTTATATATATTATTGTATCAATACACGTAAATTCATTTGTACTTGTCTCGGGATATTTTCAGTATAATAAAAAATTTAAACCCAGAAAAGTAGTTTCATTGATAACAACAACATGGTTTTATAAACTAATATATGCAATTATTTTTTCAGTAACAGGAATTGTTACTATAACAAAAACTGAAATGCTATTTTTCATACAACCATTTAATTTTAATTATGGATTTGGAGAATTCTATTGGTTTATTAATATGTATATATTCTTATATTTGTTATCTCCATTTATAAATAAGTTAATTGAAACATTATCACAAAAACAACATAAAACATTAATAATTATATTACTTATAATGTTATCAATAGTTCCAACTGTTACACTTAATTCAACACTAAATAATAATGGATACACAATCGCAAGCTTTGTAATGCTTTACATAATTGGTGCTTATTTTGGAAAATATAAATTAAGAGAAAATTATCACTTTAGAAATTTTTCAAAAAACAAATATCAATTATTACTATTAGCACTTTTTATTGTTTCAATATTCTTAGCTATCACTCCAAAAATTATTACTGATTACTTTGAAAATTCAACTATTGAAATATTAAGCTATGTAAAATATTTATTTGGATTAAAATTAATTGACTATATATCACCAGTCATAATATTAGAAAGTGTTTTATACCTATTACTATTTGAAACATTTGATTTTAAAAGTAAATTTATAAATAAATTTGCAAGTTTAACATTTGGTATATATTTGGTACATGAAAATAATTTCTTAGTTAAATTCTTATATGATAGACTTCCAATTTCAGTAAATGGTGTTATATATCCAAATGTAATTATAAAAATGTTACTATATTCAATAATTATATTTATAGTATCCGCAATTATTGAATACATTAGGCAACTACTTTCAAAGTTAATTACTAAAACAAAAATATATAAAAAGTTTATAAATAAAATTGAAAATTATATTAAAGCATTTTAAAAGGATCAAATTAATTTTGATCCTTTTTTGTATTAACTAAGAATAATTCAAATAATTGTCTATGTTTTTTAGCAACTACTTCTAGTATTATTCCGCAAGTAAACATTATAAGAGAAACCATTAGCATAAATCCTGAGAATATTAATGTTGGGAATCTTTCTACTAAACCTGTTTTAAAATAATCATGGAATACTGGAATACCAAATATTATAGACACTATAAGAAATAATAAACTTATAAGTCCAAAGAAAATCATTGGTTTATATTCTTTAAATAATCTTGCGATTGTTTTTAAAACCTTAAATCCATCACTATATGTATTAAGTTTTGATACAGATCCTGCTGGTCTATCTCTATACTCAACTGGTAATTCTTCTACATACATATTTTTATCAAGTGCATGGATAGTCATTTCATTTTCTATTTCAAAACCTTTTGATAGTACTGGAAATGTTTTTACAAACTCATAACTAAATGCTCTATAACCAGTCATTATATCATTTATATGACCTTTAAATAATGAATTAATAAGCCATCTAACAAGTCTATTTCCTACATTATGGAATGGTCTTTTATTTTCTGTAAAATATGTTGATGATAATCTATCACCTACTACCATATCAACACCCTTATTTAATACAAGATCACACATTTCTCTAGCATTTTCTTTAGGATATGTATCATCACCATCAATCATAAGATAACAATCAGCATCTATGTCTTTAAACATGCTTCTGATTACATTACCTTTTCCTTGACGATATTCATACTTTACTATTGCTCCTGCTTTTCTTGCAATCTCATCAGTACCATCAGTACTATTATTATCATAAACATAAATATCTGCTTCTGGCAACACTTCTTTATAATCTTTTACTACTTTTTCAATTGTTTTTGATTCATTATAACATGGAATCAATACTGCTATTTTTTTACTATCTTTCTTCATTTTTCTACTCCTTAAATATAATCTTTAATAATTATAACATATTTCTATCAAATATCAATCTTTACTTTTAAAATTTATATATGGAATAAGCATAAGTAATGGTAAACAAGTAAAAGCTCCATAAACATATCTAAATTCTGCATATACTGGTGATGCAGCCATCATAGTAAGCCATATACCAAATACTGGAACATATATGTATAATGCTTTTTTACCTACTTTTTTAACTGCTAATATTGCAAAAACTAAAATTAACCAAAAACACAAACCAATACTCCATTCAATATTTAATATTGGTACTCCCCTTTTTTCTATATCAAATAAGAAATATTGAACTTGATTACCAAGTTTAGGATCATTTTTTAATCCATAATCATTTTCAATAATACCATAACATACACTTCCATATGATACTCCAGGATACCAATATCCTAATGTACTAATAGAATAGGCTTCAAGCGCTATTGTTGGATATCTTTTTATTAATCCTAACCATAGTTTTAAATATTCACCCTTATTTTCATCAAATACATTTGAATTATAATATGAATTAAATTTTATACCATCAGAAATAATTGGATCATATGCCTTTTTCATTTCTTTTAATGGCATAAGTTTATTTAAAGTTTCTTTTTCTTTTTTAGTAAAATTTGCATCTTTATATGCCATCCTACCAATTTGTTGTAAAGGTATTCCTATATACTCTGATGAAGATGATTTAGTAATATTTAAAGCTTCAAAAACAGGTCCTTTTACGGTATAGTAAACACCAAATACTATTACAAAGGCTGGTATAAATATTTTATAATATTTTCTAAAGAAAATAAATGTTGCAATTGCTAGTAAAAAATACATATAAATTGCATTATTTCTAAAGAATACACAAAATATAGATACAATAATAAAACTTATTAATTGTTTAAAATTCAATTTGTTATTATTTTGTTTTTCTATTATTTTTACAAGTTCCATAGTAAGAAGTAATAGTAATCCGGAAAAGATAACATCTTTCCACATTACAATACTATAATAACCATGCATTGGTAAAATAGCATAATATGCAAGAATTGCAAATAATATCTTATCTTTTACTTTTCTATTACGTAAAAACACAATTAATGAAGAGAATATTGAAGCCATAACAATCATTTGTGTTAATGTTACAGCTGCCACACTAATTGTCACATTATTAGTAATTCCAAATACTATTTTATATGGAATAGCAATAAACAATATATGTATTATTGGATGATGATCAGATGCGTTTGCAAAATTATTTATAACTGTTGTTAACTCTGATATCGAATCTGGTGATAAATTACCAGGATAAAAACTTAAAAAATAAGGCATCCAACATAACATAATTATTAAAAAGCATATAACAAACATAAATTTCTTACTTTTAAATATACTTTTTTCATTTTTTATCGAATACAAATATAATTTAGGCATTACATTTGTAAATACAATATATAATAAATTAAATATTCCAACTATATATATAAAGTTTCTAAATGTAAAAAATGTTCTAAAAATACTAACTTCTGCGTTATATTTTAATTCATTAACTATTGACCCAAATATTATTATAAAAGAAAACAATATCGATAAAAATATATTTTCCTTTTTCATAATTTTATTATTAATATCTGTTTTACAAAAAAATAGTACTAATACAAGAAATATAAACCACGATACAACATCATAAGTTTTTAATACTCCTAACAAACATATTGAACCATATGTTATTACTGCCATTAGTATATTAAGTATTTTAGTACTTTTTAAAATTTGTTTTAATCTTTCCATATTATCACCACTATAGAAATTATATAATAAAACATAATTATTCGCAAGAAATATTTATTTACTTTTTAAGGATATAAGAACTATTATTAGAATTAGACTCTTCTTTTAATCCTAAATCTTTTTTTATTTTTGTAGTTGATATGCCTTCTGTTCTTGGTAAATAAATAACTTCACATATATCTCTTAAGCATTCAAAATTTTCATTATTTTCCCAATCTGATCCCATAACAACGACATCTACTTTATAGTCAATAACGTCATTTCTTTTTTGTTTCCAATCATTTTCAGGTATTACTAAATCAACATATCTAATTGCTTCAAGCATCTTTTTTCTAGTTTCATAATTATGATATGCCTTCTTACCTTTTATTTCATTAAATTCATCTGTTGATACTGCAACTATTAAATAATCTCCTAGTTCTTTTGCTCTTCTAAGTATTTCAATATGTCCAAAATGTAACAAATCAAATGTTCCATATGTTAAAACTCTTTTCATAAAATCTCCCTCTTCATAATACATTTAACGATATTATATATAAAATTTATATAATTATCAAGTGTATTAAATACATAAAAACTCCATTTATTTTAAAATGGAGTTATAACCTTATTCTTCTATGTAATTCTTATCAAAAGCTAAGAAGAAATATAAAGGAATAGTTAATACTAGTATATAAATATATCTTAATGTAAATGCTACTGGTGTTGCAACTAATATAGATAAATATGTTAACAACGCAGGCACAAATACAAGTAAATATTTATATTTCTTTTTAAATAATACTAAGTTAAAGAATACTAATGTTACTACAAAGAATATTGCTGAACTAATTGCAGTTTTTGGTTTCAATATATTTCTTATTGAACTACCAGTTACATCTTTTATAAAATCACTTTGAATATATCCTGGATCCTTCTTTTCAAGTCCTGGCCACATTTCTTCTTGTGTATATCCAAAGAATATTGATTTAGTCATATCCCAATATCCAACAGTATTATATAAATAAGCAACAACATATTCTTTTGGATTTTGTAAAAATACCTTGAACCATACTTTAAAGTATTCTTTCTTATTTTCTGATAAAAAGCTTTCACTAAATCCAGTATCACCCCATTTTATATTATCAATATCTAAAGGTGTATAATGTTCTTTAATAGATTCAAGTGGTATAACTTTTCCTATAAATTCTTTCTGATAATCTGTTAAATTACCATCAACATAAACAACATAACATAGTTGTTGATTAAGTATTCCAAGATTTTCAACAAAAGGTCCATTTAAGTTATATCTATTATAAATAGGTCCTTGAACGATAAATGTTGCAACAATAGTTACTGCAGATGATATTATAAACTTTTTAGCATATTTAAATATTTCTTTTCTATATTGTAAAATTATGATAAACGTTGTAAGTACAACAATGTATTTTCCATTGTTTCTAAGAAACATTACTAATAATGATAATATACAATAATATATTGTTGATTTAACATTTTTTAAATTTTTACCATCACATTTTACAATATCATAGATAAAAATTATATACATAAGTAATGCTAAAGAAAATGGTACGTCTTTCCATAAAGATACAACATATAATGGAATAAGTTCAAATAAACCAAAATATAAAATTGTTAAAACAATATATTTAATTGATATTTTATTTTTATATAATTTAAATACAAGATATGCTAGTACAAGTGCCATTACTATTTCTTGAACAACAGTAAATATTTTAAGACCAATTAATTTATTACCAAATATACTTCCTATTTGTAAAAATAATTTAATAATGAGAGTATACAAAATTGGATTATGGTTAGTTATTCCAACTTCACCAGTTGCTTGATTAATCGCAGCAATTGTATCAGCATATACACCACCTGGGAAATAAGATAATATATATGGAAGCCATAATACAATTAATGATGCAAATATAATTACAAATACTTTCTAATCTTTAATTTTATGACTTTTATCAGAATAAATTCTATTTTCTAATTTTACTGCTAAATATTCAAGTAAAGTAAATATTAAATATATGATCACAAAAGAAACAACTACAATTAATATTTTACTTGGTTCAAAACTTTTAAAATATGTATCTTTAAGTTTCGAATTTATATCACCATTAAATACTAACAAATTATCTAACATAATTGTTATAGAAATAATTAACGCTAATAATATTTTAAAAAATACATATATCTTGTTATCTTTATTTTTTAGAATGATATTTTTTATTTTATTCATTTTTTTACCTCTATTCTTATAATTAAAGTAGAGTTTTTTCTCTACTTCATTTTTTTCTTATAATATGACGAATTTTTTCTGAAAATTTCCATGCTCTTGATGAATAAATATTATCAAGTTCATTTTTCTTATTATATACGTCATCTTTCAACTTTCTAAGTTCTAAGTCCAACATTTCATTTTCTTTTTCTAGTCTATCACAATTTTTTATAGTTCTATCTAGTTTATCTTTTAAATTTAAATTTTCACCATATAATTCTATTAATTTTGAATCTGCAGTTTTCTTTTTCTTATCAAAAAACTTTTGTATATTATTATCTTTAAATAAATAATCAGCAACATTTTTTGAACAATTTTCAATATTTTTACCAAAGTTCATATCAACATAATTTTTTCTTTCTTCTTTATAATAATCTTTATTATTCAAAAGTTTTTTTACTTCATCTACAAATTCATTTAATCCTTTTATAAATGGTCCTGGACTCCAGAATTTTATATTATCAAATGTAATTCCTCTATTCTTTTTATATAGTTCAATATCATTATCTAAAAAGCAAACCGGTCTATCTAATATTACAAAATCCGAAAAGGCTGACGAATAATCTGCAACAATTAAATCTATACCATTTATTACTTCTGTTAGCGTTACAAGATTTTTTGTCATAACAGAATCATCTAAAACAACTATATTTTTCATATTAGTTATATTCTTTTTATTTATTTCATAAGGATGGTATTTTATTATTAAAAGATAATTATTGTCTTCAAGATAATTTTCTAATTCTTCTTCATTATACTTTTCAAGATTTAATATATTATCTGAAAAAGCACCATCATTTTCTCTTCCAAGACCATTTCTAAATGTTGGTAAATACATAAGGACTTTATCATATGATTCAGTATCAATACCACATTTTTTTAAGTTACTTTTACCATCTGATATATGAATATAATCAGTTCTTGGCGTACCAAGAGGCAATATTCTATCAAAATCTATATCAAATGTGCAATGATATATAATTGACCATAAATCATATGTACTTATTGCGCAATCAATATTTTCTTTCATTAATTCTAAAAACCTTTTATCTTGAACTGCCAATTGATTTTCACTTAATAAGTGTCCAAATCTTTTACCAGAATTACCATGACCTAAATATATATATATTTGATTAGGCTTTTTCATCTCTAATAATTCATCATGTGTAAAAAATACAATATCTATTTTATCAAATAACTTTTTAAATTCATCACTACCATTAATATAACAATCAACACCAGCAGATTTTAACAATTCGTAGTTACTTTCATCATTTATAAGATAATATAAGTTATATTCCTTATAATTTTCTTTCATATATTCATATATTGCTTTTGCATTTCCAGAATAATCTGGATGACTTGCAAAAAGTATATTATATTTTTTCATATTATCACCTTAACAACACTATTTCTTTTTTATTATTTTTCTTTTTACTCTTCTGGCAAAATCAAAAAACTTAAATGTAGGTTTTGCAAGTGATCCCATATGATGTCTAACAAACCATATAGCAACTTTTTCATCAATTGCAGTCCATGATGCATCAAAATGATGAATAATACAAGTATTTTCACTATATTGTTCATCTAATCCATCATAGCTTTTTGGATTAAAATAATCTCTAGAATAAATATGAATATCATCTTCTAAAACTTGACTTTCTGATTTCTTTTCTAATCCTAATTTTTCAAAATAATTTGTTAAAACTTTAGGACTTGTTATACTATATAAATCATTTGGATTAAACTTAGCCTTCTTATATACATCTAAAATCTTTTTTATATGTTTATTTTTTGCTTTTTTAACACCAATCATTGCTGTAGCTAAATAATCATCTGATTCTCTTCCAAGCCATATCTCATTTTCTAATATACTATCTATGTTCTTTTTAACTTCAATATCTGTATCAAAATATATACCACCATAATTATATAATGCATATAATCTTGCAACATCTGATACAAATGCCCATTTTTTATTTTCATAAGCATCTTTTACAAATTCACAAAAGTTGACATCAAAATTTGATTCATTCCATTCAACAATCTCATAATCTGGTAAATATTTTTTCCAAGTTTTCATATATTTTTTTAATTTTCTTGGAAGTTTATTTCCACCAAACCAACAATAATGTATATACTTACCATTTTTATTCACTATACGCACCTCCAAAAATAGCTTTTATTAATTTTTTTAAACATCCATACACTCTTCTAAAATAATTTAAAAATCTTCTCTTTTTAAATAAACCAATACTCTTTTTAACATTACCTTGATATAATAAGTTAAATAATTGGAATTCAAATATTCTTTGATTTTTTGTTAACATATCGGGTAATTCTTCAACACTTTTTATACTTTCATGAATTTCATTAAGCATATACCTGTTATTTTCTATATAAGATTCAACTAATGATTTTATCTTTCCTTTATTTTTTCTAAGAGAATGATCAAAAACATCAATTATTCTTAAAAAATAAAACTCACAAACTAATTCTTTATAGTTTTTATATTTTAATTTATTATTTTCAAATACATCATTTATATTTTCACATATTTTAAAATAAGCTTCATCCAACTTATTAGTCCCAACAATAGAGGTTTTACGTTGAAGATAAATATAATAAGGATTTGGGATATATTTAATATTCTTTGCTTCCATAAGCAAAAATGGTGTTACAGCAACATCTTCATATTGTTTTCCAACTGGAAATTCATATTTGTATAAATCTTTTTTTATTATTTTATTACATGATGATCCTTGCATAGCACCATGAACAAACTTAGACACTTTTGAATCTAAACAATCTTCTCTTGCCGCACGTATTATATGATTATACTTTGGATCATCTTCATAATCAGTATATAAATCATAAATTACCATATCATTTTTATCCAAATATTCTCTTGCATCTCTATAGAAATTCTTGTTAATTCTATCATCAGAATCAACTACACTAATAAATTTTCCTCTAGATTTTTTTATTCCAACATTTTTAGTATCTGCAAGTCCTTTATTTTCTTTATAAATATAAACTGTATTATTTTTATAAGTTTCATTTTTTAAATTACTTATATAATCTTTTATTATTCTTTCTGAATCATCCGTTGATCCATCATTTACAATTATAACCTCACAATCATTATCAATAGCAGCATATATTGAATCTAAACATTTTACTAAATATTTTGATGTATTATATACTGGTACAATAATCGAAATAAGTATATCATTATTCTTGTCATTCTTTTTTGCCATATTTATTCTTCCCTACTTTCCCATTTGCGATTTATAATATTCATCACATATTTCTTTAGTATCACCCATTTTTACAACTTGTCCATGATCAAGCCAAACAACCTTGTTGCATAAATCTTTTATCGATTCAAGCGAATGTGAAACGTATAAAACAGTTGTTCCACCTTTGATCATTTCCATCATTTTATTCTTACTTTTTTCTTGGAATCTTAAATCTCCAACAGATAAAATTTCATCTACTATAAGTATTTCAGGATCTACTATAGTTGCAATTGAAAATGCAAGTTTAGCAGTCATACCTGAAGAAAAGTTTTTTACAGGAACATCTAGGAAATCCTTTAATTCTGAAAATTCAACTATTTCGTCAAATTTACTATCCAAAAACTTTTTAGAATAACCAAGTATTGCTCCATTTAAATAAATATTCTCTCTTGCTGTTAAATTTTGGTCAAATCCTGCACCAAGTTCAATCATAGGAGAAATTACTCCATCAACTTCTACTTTTCCAGATGTAGGCTTCATAACTCCACTTACAACTTTTAAAAGTGTACTTTTACCTGCACCATTACTACCAATTAATCCTACAACATCGCCTTTATTAACACTAAAAGTAACATTTTTTAAAGCCCAAAAATATTCTGTTTTTTTCTTTTTTTTCTTTATAAATAAATTTATAAATGCTTGTTTTATAGAAAAATCTTTTTCTATATCCATATTAAATTTCATTGAAACGTTTTTAATTCTTATCATTTTTTCACCACCTAACTAAATATAATATATAAATTTATCCTGTTTTTTTCTAAATACATATGAACCAATTAATAACATTCCAAATCCGAATAAAGTTATTATTCCAAGTGTCTTTAAAGTTGGCATTTGTTCGTATACAACAACTGTTCTTGTTGCAGTTAAAAATTGATACATTGGATTTAAATTCATTAAAGCCTGTAGTTTAGCAGGTAATATTTCTATACTATAAAATACTGGAGTTAAATAGTTCCATATTGTAAGTACTATACCATATATATGAAATATATCTCTTAAGAAAACTGAAACACATGATAACAATAATCCCATTCCTATTGTAAACATAAGCATACAGAAGAATATATATGGAAGTATTAAATAATACACATTAATATGACATGTATAATCACCAAGTCCAAAATAAGATAATAAAATTATACCTAACCATGGAATTAATGTTAGTAAAAAATCAATTCCAACAAATAAACATTTTGAAATTGGAAATACATACTTTGGTATATAAATCTTATTAATTAAACTAAAATTTTCAACAACAGATGTCATAGCCATATTTGATGCCTGACTAAAATAGTTCCATAAAACTATACCTGTCATCAAGTATACTAAATAGTTTATACCATCTACTTTAAATTTAAACATTTGTGAGAATACTATTGCCATTACTGTCATCATAAGTATTGGATTTAATAAACTCCATAAAACACCTAATACAGATCTTTTATACTTTACTTTAAAATCTCTTGATATTAATTGTGACATTAAGAACCAATACCTTTTAAAGTTTGAAATTATTCCTTTTACTCTTGTCATAAAACACCTCTTTACATTATTTCACATAAAAATTATAACATATATATGCTACAATTCAAACAAAACTTAACAAAGTTATAATTATTAATTTTTCTTTTTCTCTAAAAATAATTTTCTAGTTATAAAGTTATAACACATAACAACTGCAGTTGCTACTATCTTTGAAATCATATAATATATTCCAAATTCTTTATCCATAATCCACATAATAAGTTCATTTATTCCGAGACCTATTACACTTAAAATTATAAATACTATAAGTTCTTTTGCCTTGCTATTTTTTTCTTTATCAACATCAAAAACCCATTTTACACTTGCTATATAATTAAATATAACTGAAACAGTAAATGAAATAGCTGCTGATATTAACGCTGGCACTTTAAATACTTCTGTTAAAAATACCATTAATCCGTAATCAATTACAAACGCTATTCCTCCTACTACTCCAAATTTTAATATTTGATTTATTAATTTTTTCATTATTTTTTCCTCCTACTATAAAAAATTATACAATACTTTTACTAAAAAATAAAGGTTAGCACAATTAAAAATATCGTAAATTGTCTTTAAATGTAATATTTTTTCTGGTATAATCATTATAGTTATTATGATAAGGGAGGTAAACATAATAATAAGCGCCAGACCATTAAATTGGTGACGAGGATTGATAGTTATCGAAATTTCGGCGGATTCTATCACGGATAAAGTTTTATTCGTTAGATATATAACAAAAAATAAAATTAAGATTATAACAAAATATATATCACAAACAAAATTACAAAAAGAAAGTGAGACAATAAAAAATGTGTGGAATTGTTGGATATATAGGAAAGAATAAAAAGGCAAAAAATGCCGTTATAAAGGGTCTTGAAAGACTTGAATATAGGGGTTATGACTCTGCAGGTATTGCATATGTAAATGATAATGAAGTTGTTATGCAAAAAGAAAAAGGCAGAATCAAGAATTTGAAAGATGGAATAAATTTTGATGAGAAAAGTAATATTGCTATTGGGCATACTAGATGGGCAACTCATGGTGAACCTAATAAAAAGAATTCTCATCCACATAAAAGTGGAAAAATTACTATCGTTCATAATGGAATAATAGAAAATTATATAGAACTTAGAAAAAAATTAGAAAGTTTAGGATATGAATTTAAATCTGATACTGATACAGAAACTGCTTCTGCTCTTTTAGATTATTTATATAAAGAAACTGGAAACATGGTAGATGCAATTAAAAGATTTAAAGAAGAAGCAAAAGGATCATATGCTCTTGGAGTTATATGTGATGATGAACTTGACAAATTATATGCAGTTAAGAAAAATAGTCCTTTAATTATAGGTACAGGAAATGATGAAAATTATATAGCATCTGATGTACCTGCTATACTTGATTTTACAAATAAGTATATTGTTCTTGAAGATGGTGAGTTTGCTGTTTTAGAAAGTAACAATATAAATGTATATGATAAAAATAATAATATTGTAAATAAAGATATTAAAGAATTTGAAGGAAGCGCTAAAGATATAGATAAAAATGGTTATGAGAAATATATGGAAAAAGAAATCCATGAACAACCTGAAGTAACTAAAAAAATGATGAATGAATATATTGATGATGATAGCAAAGATGTTATTAAAGGTATGCCTGATTTATCAAAATATAAAAATGTTACTATAGTTGCTTGTGGAAGCGCTATGCATGCAGGTTTAATTGGTAAACATTTAATTGAAGAATATGGTAATATACCAGTAAATGTTGAAATTGCTAGTGAATTTAGATATAAAAAATTATTTATTGATAAAGATACATTAGTTATTGCTATATCACAATCTGGTGAAACTGCTGATACATTAGAAGCTGTTAAAATTGCAAATGAAAAAGGATGCGATACACTTGGTATTGTAAATGTTAATGGAAGCTCTATTGCAAGAGAAACATCTAAAGTATTATATACAAAAGCTGGTCCTGAAATTGCAGTTGCAACTACAAAAGCTTATTCAGCACAAGTTACTCTTCTTTCATTCCTTGCTTATAGTTTAGCTAAGAAAAGTAAAGATAAAGAAGTATTAAACGAAGTAAGTACATTCTTAAGTGATTTAAATAGATTACCAATATTAATGCAAGAAATACTTAATAATAAAAATGAATATAAGTGTTTAGCAGACAAAATATATGATAAAGATAATATATTCTTTATTGGTCGTGGTATAGATGAAGCATTATGTATGGAAGGATCATTAAAATTAAAAGAAATCTCTTATATACATAGTGAAGCATATGCTGCTGGAGAACTTAAACATGGTACTATTTCTTTAATTGAAGATGGTACTCCTGTATTTGGTATTGTTACTGATAAAAAAATTGCTGATAAAACTATTAGTAATTTAAAAGAAGTTAAATCAAGAGGTGCAAATGTAATATATGTTACTACAAATAATTTAAATAAAGATGGTGATTTCTATGATGAAAAAGTTATTATTCCAGATACTAACCCACTATTACAACCACTTCTTACAATATTACCACTTCAATTAACTGCATATTATGTAGCAAAAAATAAGAATTGTGATATTGATAAACCAAAGAATTTAGCAAAGTCTGTTACAGTAGAATAAGAAAATAAGAGTTCAAATGAGCTCTTATTTTTTCATATTATTTTTAATATTTTCTATTTCTTCAACTGATAAGCCTGTTATATCTGATATATCTTCTATAGATATACTTTTATTTAACATGTTTTTAGCAATATTTACTTTTTCTTGAGATGCACCTTTAGAAATGCCATCATTAATACCATTTTCTCTTGCCTCAGAAAGTAAACTATTTTGTATCTTCTTTTTGTCTTCTTCTTCGCTCATATATTTTTGAAATTCTGGATTATCATTTACTATTGTTACATTTGTTATATACTTATCTACTATATCATCTTTTGGCATATTTTCCAGCTCCTTTTTATCTAAATCAAGCATTATCATATATAGATTTTTCTTAATTTCTTCTTCATTTTTACTATACCACAACTTATTATAATAATCCATATTTATTTCGTATATTATGAAATTTTTAACAAATAGTTTACCATTTTCACTCATTATCATATACTTAGTCATTACATCTTCTTCTGCGCCTAATCCCCACGTTAAATTAACCTGCACAATATCTGTTTGCTGGTTATATTCCTTACCTACGAGTGTATGAGACTGATATGTATTACAAATATAAGCAGTATTTCTTGGATTTAAATATTTTTCATATTGTGAATTAATTTCTATTTCAATCTTTTTATTACCAGTATAAACAAGTGCATCTACTCTCTTATCTTTAATATTTACATTACCACTTAATAATTCTGTTTTCTTAATTTCTAATTTATCTATTTTTATTTTAAGAATAAACTCAAGTAATGCTTTTAATAAATCGCTATTATTAGGATTTAAAAATACTTCTTTAAATGCTCTATCATTTTTACATGTATAGAATTCTTTTTTCATACTTTTTCTCCTTTCTGGAGTGGTAGTTTAACATATGAAAAATTTATAATCAAAGCACAAAAAATCCATTTTTAAAGCATTTTTAATTCAAAAATTCAATTTTTGTTTAAGTAAAATATAATTTTTGAATGTCTTTTTATACAAAAATTGAAATTTGGTACAAAAAAAGATATCTTTTAACTCAAGATATCATTAATCATTGAAAGCCATTTTTCTTTTACAGAATCATATGAATAATCTTCTGCATTTAATCTTGCTTCATGGCCAAACAATGCAAGTTTTTGTTTATCATTTAATAATTCTAATGCTTTTTCTTTCATTTCTTCTTTATTTCTATTATTAATTATATAGCCGCTAACATCATCTTTTATTATTTCTGTCGCACCTTCTGCTGATGAAAATGCAATTGCAGGTATACCAAATGCAGCTGCTTCAAGTAAAACAAGACCAAAAGATTCTTCATAAGAAGTCATTAAATATAAACTCATATCATTTAATTTTTCTCTAATAAATTCTTTATCTTTGTATCCATAAAGAATAACATTATCTTTTAAATTTAATTCGTTTATTTTTTCTTCTATTTTTGTTTTTTCCTCTCCATCACCTATTATATGAAGAATACATTCATTATCTTCTTTATTTATTAAACTAAATACATCTATTAAATCTAAAAAACCTTTTTCATGCGATAATCTTCCAATAGAAACTATATTTTTATTTTCTTTTTTAGATTCTCTTTCTGGTATATAATCAACACATAATGGAGAATATAATACCTTTGTTTTACCTTTTACTTTCTTTTCATAGAATTTAGTTAATTTTCTTGAAACAGGCATAAAGTAATCTATATTAGTTAATGATTTTAAAACTCTATCTATATATTTTTGATTATTATTATGATGAGCATGTTCTTGTGATATTAAAATTCCATTACCTTTATAATATTTATTTAAAAGTTCAGTTATTTCTACTCTAGTTGAAATAATTAAATCACTATCACACTCTTTTATATAGTTAATCATTAATTTCTTTTTTAAATATAGTATTTTTATAGATTTAAATCCTTCTTTTATTACTTTAAAGATATTTAACTTTTTTAAAGCACTTTTAAATTCTTTCTTGTTTGGTCCGCCATTATATAAATACTTAATTTTTATTCTATCATCTAATTTATAAAATGGTTTACCATATATGTTATAGTTTGAAACAATTTCAACGTCATAATTATCTATAAGCATATTTGCTAAATTACTAATTGCAACTTCTATTCCACCATATCCTAAATGTAAACATAAAATTGTAATTTTTTTCATTTTTATCACTTACCTTAATTTTTATCTATAAAATCCTCTACTAATTTTACAAAATTATCATTATTACTTTTATATTTTTTAGGTTTAAACTTATCTATATCTTTTATAATATCACCTAATGAAGAAAAATCTTCTAAACATATTATATATCCTTCTTTTGCAAATTCTTTTGCTATTTCAAGTTGATGATCATTCGTATGTTCACCATATTTTTCAAGTCTTGGAGCGGCAATTATTTTTTTATTAAATTTTAGTCCTGACATAATAGATCCAACACCTGCATGTGTTATTAATAAATCACATTTTTTCATATAATCATCAAATTTATCCATTGGTAATAATTTATATATTTCCATATTTTTTGATTCAAATTCCGTATAACCAGCTTGTACAATAACTTTTTCTTTTATGTATTTATTTTCTATTGCTTCTTCTATTGCTTCTAAAAGTCTTGGAAATCCCTTATCTTGAGTTCCGAGTGTAACAAATATCATAAGTACCTCCTAAAATATAAATCCACCATAAACGGCTTTTGGATAAATTTTTAACATACTTTCCCATTGTACTATAAATAAATCTGCGATTGGATATATAAGTTTTCCAGTCTGCGTTTTTCTATTTATATTAGCCATTGTCTCTATATAAATTATTTTACTTCCAAATATCTTTCCCAAATAACATATTGGTCCTGCAGTATGAGTTCCTGTTGTTACTATATATTTTGGTCTTATTTTAATAAAATAATATACACTTATAAAACAATTAGCAAGTAATTTAAATGGATAAGTAAGCATATGATCCTTAGTTCCAAATACCATGTATCCCATTTTTTCTTTATATTCATCTTTTAATTTTTTTGTAGAATCAGTTTTTTCTGTTATAAGATATGAATCATATTTACCAAAAAGTTTTTTTAATTGTAATAATTCTTTTAAATGACCACCAGTTGATGAAATAAATAATACTTTCTTTTTTTTCATACTATACTCCTATTTTCTTGTTACAAACTTATATGAATCATGACACATATCTTCTATTGTTTTAGTTGTGACAAATCCAAGTTCATTTTTTGCTTTTGTTGGATCTGAATAACAAGTTGCTATATCACCATCTCTTCTTGGTGCAATTTTATATGGAACTTTTACATTATTTGCTTTTTCATATGCATGAACAAGATCTAGTACACTGTATCCTGTTCCAGTTCCTAAATTATAAATAAATAAACCTTTACCTTCTTTTTCTAATTTATTAAGTGCAAGAACATGTCCTTTTGCTAAATCAACAACATGTATATAATCTCTAACACCTGTACCATCTGGAGTATTATAATCATTACCAAATACAGATAATTCTTTTAACTCTTTAGTTGCTACTTTTGCAATATATGGCATTAAATTATTAGGTATACCTTTTGGATCTTCTCCAATAAGTCCACTTTCATGTGCTCCTACTGGATTAAAATATCTAAGTATTATTATATCCCATGAATTATCTGATGCATAAATATCTTTAAGTATTTGTTCAATAAATAATTTTGATGTCCCATATGGATTTGTTGTCCCACCTATTTTACAATCTTCTGTAAGTGGTATTTTTTCTGGATTACCATATACTGTTGCAGATGATGAGAATACAAATTTTTTAACATTGTGTTTTCTCATAACATCAAGTAAATTAAGTGCACCTGAAATATTATTTGTATAATATTCAATTGGTTTTTGAACCGATTCACCTACTGCTTTAAATCCAGCAAAATTAATTACAGCATCTATTTTATTTTCTTCAAATACTTTATTTAAAGCATCTTTATCTAAGTAATCTATTTCATAAAATTTAAAATCTTTACCTGTTATTTTCTTTATAGCATCTAATGATGAACTTTTACTATTTGAAAAGTTATCTATTACAACTACTTCAAATCCTTCATTTAATAATTCAACACAAGTATGTGAGCCTATATAACCTGCTCCACCTGTTACTAATATTTTCACATTATCACCTCTATAGTAATTATACCATTAAACAGTTAAAAAAACTAGAGTTATCTAGTTTTTAGCATGCTATATATTTTGCAATAAATTTTTGTTATAAACTTATTTTTTTCTATTAATCTTTTTAAAAATGATCTATTTTTAATGTATTCGCTATGTTTATAATCAATATTATTATCATTCAAATATTTAAAAGCGTCATCAATAAATTTACTTTGCGTATCTTTATCTATTTGATATCTTTGCTGAATTGTATAATTAAGTAATACAGAAACAGTAAGTTCATCCAAATATTTACCACTTTTATATTCATTTCTTACAATATCAAGTTGTTTAAATATATCAAAAACTCTTTTATCTCTTGTTGTTGTTTCACTATTTTTATGTACTGTAAAATAATTTAATTGTTCATTTATTTTACCTATTTTTGTACTATTTTTAATTGAAAGCGCCACGAATGATAAATCTTCATATTTTAGTTTTTCACTAAATTCTATTTTATTTTTTATAAGCATATCCTTCTTAAAAAGTTTATTACAAGGTCCTAAATTAATTTCGCATAATATTTTATTATTTTCTTCATAATTAGTTATACCAAAGTTTGATAAATTAAATTCTTCTAGTGTGTTATCTTCTTCATCAACATTTACATAATCACAAACGCATAAATCCAAATTATTTTCTTTTGAATAATTATACATTTTACTAATAAAATCTTCTTTTACATAATCATCTGAATCTATAAAGCAAACATATTCTCCTGTTGCTTTTTTTATGCCTAAGTTTCTATTGTAACCAATTCCTTTATTTGTCTTATTTTTTATATATACTATTTTCTTATCATTATAAGACTTTATTATTTCTTCTGCATTACCAGGACTTAAATCATTAATAACAATAATTTCATAATCTTCAAAATTTTGGTTTAACAATGAATCAATACATTTTTTTAAATATTTTTCTGTATTATATACTGGAACAATAACACTTACTTTCATTTTAATACCTCATACTTTATTTTATATAATATCTTTTTTATTTTTCTTTTAAAATTATCATTTGATAAATAACTAATTACTTTTAAATCTTTTATTTTATTTATATATTCTTTTTTTAGTTCATCATTTAATGAATTATATTTATCAATAATACTATTTGCATAAAAACTCTTAACATTTTGACTATTTGGAATATTATCTAAATATTTTATTGCTTTAGTAAATAAAAATAACATATCATCCATTTTCTTTTTCATTTTTTCTGTATCATTCGACGACATTATACTTCCATCTCTTTGAACATAATTATACCCTAAATAATTTATTGATTTTACCTTTTTAGCAGTCGCAATTACTAAAGGAAGTAATCCATAATCTTCATGATAAACACCCTTTTCAAATTCAAAGTTGTTGTCTACATAGTATTTTCTATTAATAACATACAATGAAGCCATTTCAATAAATTTATATCTTACTATTTTTTCAAAGGCTGATATTCCATCTGTAACATTAAATTCTTCTTCTTCACATGGAACAACTTTATCACTATAAACTATATTTAACTGATATCTAAGTACATCCAAATCAGATATATTTTTGTTTATATTTTCAAGTAAGTTTTTTTCTACATAATCATCTGAATCTATAAATAATAAATAATCTCCTGTTGCTTTTTTTACGCCATTATTTCTTGCCATACTTAAACCCATATTTTTTTGCTTTATATGGATTATATTATCATATTTTTTAATATATTTATTTATTATATCTTCTGTTTTATCTGTTGATCCATCATTTACAATAATAACTTCAAAGTTTTTATAAGTATTTGAAAATATACTTTTTAAACATTTATCAATATACTTTTCTGTATTATATGCTGGAACTATAATGCTATATTTCAATTTATTCACCTTCTATTAATTTATCTATCATATTAATTTTTTCTTCATTTATTTTCTTAAAATCTACATGTTTAACCTTAGATTTATCTTCTTTTAATATCTTGTATACTTCTTCATTAAACTTATCTTGATTTTTTGAAACAATATAACCAAAATCTTTTATATCTATATTTTCATCACTTACTTCAATGGTTGATATTATTTTCTTATCTAATACAAGTGCCTCCAAAAATGTAACCGGAAATCCTTCATGATCAGATGTTATAGTAATATAATCACTTAATTTTATATATGGATATGGATTAGATTTAAGTCCTAACATTTTTATATTTTTTTCTAAATGTTTTTCTTTTATTAAATCTTCATAATATTTATAATCTTTTCCATCTCCTACTATAAAAAAGTCAACATCAAGATTATTTTTTTTACAATACTCTATTGCATTAATCATTCTTGATACTCTTTTTACTTCTTCATCTAATCTACCAACAAAAACAATTAATTTATTATTTGTTCTTTTTTCTTTAATTTTCTCATTTGATAATTCTAGTACTCTTTCATAATTTATAAAATTATTAAGTACTATTGATTTATCTTTAATGCCTGGCATAATTTCAATTAAATTATTCATTGATTCATTTGATACAAATATTACTTTTTTAAAACTATTTATATCTTGTCCCAAAAAGAAATTAATTGTTTTATTTTTATCATTAAACTCTGTAACATAATCACCATGAATATAAATCATATTATTCTTTGATGCGTATAAACTAAGTAAACTACATGGTTTTGAGTATGTTGCATAACAAATTGAACAATCATATTTATCTTTATGTAATAATATGAATTTAAGTCTCTTAAAACCATTAACTATTTTTCTATATATTACATTTTTACTATAACTCAAATTATAATTATATATTTTTACATTCTTATTAATTTTAGAAAGTAACTCACCTTTTTTGTTTTCTAAAAATAGTGTTACATCATATTTTTCATAATCTAATTTATTTAAAAGTTCTATTAAGGCATTTTCAATACCACCTGTATACATTGTTGTCATAAATAATATTACTTTTTTCTTATGCATATTACTCACCTCTATTTTTATAAAATTGTTCCCAAAGTTTATTACGACTTTCTTTATCTACATATTCAATCATATTTTCTTCTTTTTTATTTCTTTTTTCTAAATACTCATCAAAACTTTCTATTACTCTTGCTGGATTACCCGCAACTACAGAATTATCTGGAACATCTTTTGTAACAACAGAACCCGCACCTATCATTACATTATTTCCAATTCTTACATTTGGAAGTATTATTGTATTGCTTCCAATAAATACATTATTTTTAACTTCAATACAACCTGATTGATATTTATAAAATCTAGGAAGTCCCATATTATTAAGCATAAAATCTGATACATCATGTGTTATAAATAAAACTCCACTTGTTACAACTACATTATCATGAAATTTTACTAGTTTTGGATCTGCTGGTATTTTTCTTGGTTGAAAAAAGAAATTTTTTCCAACACTCGCAAATACATTATGTTTTATTAAATATTTTGTTCTTTTTTTAGAATCTAAAATAAAATATAATCCAATCTTTCTTAATTGATCTTTTTTATATCTTCTCATAATTATTCCTCCATTTTAAATTCATTATAATATATTACTAAAATTACTGATATAAAGATTGATACTGCTGGTGTTGCAAGTACATGTCCTGTTAAAAACGCACACAATATTGAAATTATTATTGATATTACCATAGATGATTTTTTTATATTTAAAAAGTTAGATTTAAATTTTTTAAAATATGATTTAAAAATATAAAATATTGTTTTAAAGTATGTAAATAGTATTATTATAAATCCTATTATACCTTGATGTAAAAATGTATCTAAATAATTCATTTCAACTAGTTTCATTATTTTACCATTTAAGAAATATCCAAGCCCAAATAGTTTTTGCATAATATTTGAACTTAAATAAATATTAAACGTATCTTTAAAAAATGATAATCTACTTCCAAAAACAAAATGATCGATATTATGCATAGTAAATAAATCACTGACTTTTTTAATCTTTAAAAAGTTTAAATGTATAACTAAATTATCATAAAATGGTGTCATAGTAATTAACTTTATTCCCGCAATCACAAATAATACAAATGCTGTACATAATATTATAAGTTTCTTATATGACTTATTTTTTATCAAATTAATAACTGCATATAAAATATAATACATAAGCACTATTAAAGCGCATAATATTGGAGCCTTTGTTCCTAGTGTTAAAAGTATATAACCATACATAATTAAAAATAATATTAAATATAATTTTTTTCTTTTAATAACTAATTCACTTATAAGTAAAGGTGTAATTACACTTATTAAACTTCCTATTGCATTTGCTGAATAAAAGAATCCTACACTACCTTCTTTTGAATATGCATAACTATTAAATCCAATATGAAATAAATTAGGTACAAATACACATAACATATATATTAATAAAACAGAATATAATTTTTTTCTATTAAATTCTCTATTATTAAATATTTGAAATGTAAATAGTAAAGATATTGGTAAATATATATTATTTAACAAACTTTTTATTTCATATGTAATATTAGGGTTATCCTTAAATAATATATTACAAAGCATAAATATTATAGAATAAAGCATAATCAATATTAACATCTTTATATTTATCTTTTTTCTTTCTACAAAAATCAAATAATATAGAGTAAAAAATAAAAATACTACTCTAATTAATGAACTAACCGTAAAATCTACATTAAACTTATAAAGTGCCACACTAGTTGCTATATCCAAAACTGGCTGCATAAATAAATATATTGTAAAAATTGTTATTATATTTCTTCTTAAAAAATTATTAATTTTATTCATTTCCTGCTCCTTAATTATTACTATATCATAATAATTATATCAAAAATAAGTAAACAAAAAAAGACATTTTATTAATCTAAAAATGTCTTTTCGCTTTTTTCTTTTCTTTTTTCTTCTTTTTTTAATTTTTTTAGTTCTTTTTTAGATAATTCTTCTTTTAATTCTTCATTGTTTTCTTCTATATCTTCATATCTAATTTTATTATAATTTGGATCATCTATTTCATTTAATCTATTTTTTAAATATTTCTTTTTAAATTTAACATTTTTTGATAAAAGAACAATTATAATGATTGTAAATAATAATATCATTGAACCAAGTATAATGAATGCTAATTTACATTTTTGAATTAAATTAACATATAAATCTGTTTGTTCATTAAAGAATCTTTGAAGTGTATTATCTTTAGTATCATATTGATAAAAATCTTCTTCTCCTGTTACTGCATTAACACCATATATAACTCTAAAGTCTGATTTACCATATACAAAACCATCTATAGTTTCATCATTATATTTAAATGTTGTCTTTTTATAATTATATGGTATATCATCTTTATCTTCTAGTTTTAAAACAATAACATTTAGATCAGATGATGATATCATATTAAATTTACTATATGTATTTTTTCTTTCGTCATATATAAAGAAATTTACTTTTCCTCTATCATCTTTAAGTGCGACTAAAGTATAATTTAAATTATCATTATAGCAACCTTTAATTGTATCTTCATTAATAGTTATATCTTTTTCAGTAAAAGTAGTAGGTATTTTTAAACCATCTAGTTTTCTTACAATTGTATATTCTTTACCAGCAACTTTTACTTTAATAGGATCTTTTTCTTTTACAGTTGCATTTATTATATATGTTCTTGTACTACCATTTTCAGCAGTTACTACAACTTCTATTTTATTTAATCCTTCTTTTACATCTATTTCTCCTGTTCCTTTTATAGATGCTTTTGAACTAGTTGCTTCTGCATTTATTTTGATTTTTTCTATATTGTTTTCAAGTTCTACAGAATACTCTAAAGTATCTTTACTAAATTCTGAATTTAACTTTTGATCATCTATTGATAATGATTTTAAACTATTATCTGAATCTTTATTTACATTATTATTTTTATTAGAATTATTGTTTGAACTTGCACTTGTACTTGTTGATTGTTTTACAACATTTATTGAACATGGTGAACTACTTGTTGTTGTTTCACTATCACCCGTACTATTAGCAACTTTCATATAATCCATTTTTACATAAGCACTACCTGTTGCAATAGCCTTAAATGTATATGAATATGATTTTGAAGCACCTGCTGATTCATCAAATATTCTTGCACTACCACTTATTAATTGTAATTTAGATGAATCATAAGACATCATACCTTCCCAATATCCTGCTTCAGAAGCATTACCTCTTATTGTAACAGATATTGTATTTCCAAGTGTTACACTACTTTGTGATGAACAACTCATTGAAGCAGTTATTGCTTTTGCATTAGTAGGTATTACACCTATAAACAAAATTAATAAGAATACTAACATTTTATTTTTTTTCATTTATTTCACCTCTATTTAGTAATTTTTGATGTTCCTAGAATATGACTTTTAATCTTTGCATAATCTGCAATACTTACTTTTCCATCTCCATTTGCATCTGCAGCCTTTAAATATTCATTGTCAACACGAGCAACACCAAGAATATGACTTTTAACTTTTGCGTAATCTGAAATACTAATTTTACCATCTCCATTAACATCACCTTTTACAGCAACCTTATATGTAATAGTACTCGAATTACTTGTAATTGTTATTTTGTCTCCTGTTGATATTTTGCCATTTTCTTTTACAGAACCATTTTTATCTTTTATATTTATATTAGATGATGCAAACTTATTTCTTACATTTGATATTATATTTGTTACATCTGTATCTAATGCAATTCCACTTAATATACCATTTGAATTATTGTATCCTAAGTAACTAATTATATCTGCTGGACTTTCTTTACCAGATTCAACTTTTTGTATTGTAATCTTATAAGTTCTAACATTTCCATTTGCAGCCGTTACCTCTATATTAGCAATAGTTGTTTTATCATTTAATATTACTACTCCGTCACCTTTCATAACTGAATATGCACTTGTTTTGCTAGCACTTATTGTAACTTGTTTTAAAGTACTTGATACATTACAAGTATAATCAGTTGCGGCCGAATTAAATGATGGATTTAAATTACATCCAGAAACTGATAGTGATTTTAATGTATTATCATCATTTCCTGTTATTGATAAAGTTGTTTTATCAGGCATATTGTTATAAACAGGTATCTTAAATGTAAAACTACTATTTACTAATCCTGATTTAACATATGATGAATATGATGAATTTGCTTCCGTTGGTAGTACTCTTACATTAGCCATATATTGATTCCAATATAAATTTTTACTATTAATAGTATTAAACTTTTGATAATATATTGTATCTTGTCCAACATTGTTATAACCATTGGATATTGTACTACTTCCTCCAATTATTGAAGAGTATGGATTATCCCATCCATTTTCTTTAGCAGTATTTAATGCATTTGATACAATTGCTTCATTTGATGAACCATATGCATTAATATTAAAGAAGTTATAATATGTTTTACCATCACTTTTCATATTTATTGTAAGACTATTACCATTTACACCTTGTTCTTGAACTACTCTACTAGCAAGTTGAACAGGACTTACATTTCTTAATTTACCTGCTTCAACAAAAGTTTTTGCATATGATATTTTTGTTCCATTATAATCATATGAACCTTGCATAAATGTTCCGTCCAATACTTTTTGCACTGCTGCTTCAGTATGTAAAGAAGAATTATATGAAAGTTGTTCAAACATAAAAATTGTATTATCCATAAGCCAATTTCTTGGATCCATATAAAATGCTATTGTTTGTTTACTTGGAGCATACCAACCTGGTTCAAATTCTGTAAATTTTCCACTATTATATGCTGCTCCATCTGTTGAATATAAAGATTGATCTTTACTATTAATTAAATTTTTATATACTGGACTATATTCTTGCGCTATTACAGTATTAAAATCAAGACCACCACCTAATTTTGATGGAATAAAATTCCAATTTGGATACATTGCATGTAATTTTTGAAGTGGTAATATATAACTTTCTGGGAACCCTGCACTTCTAAGTGAATTACCATAATTATCATCTGTTGTATATGTTTTAAAATCTTTTAAATATCCAGAATATATCCATCCTTCATAGTTGTTACTATAATAATTTGTTCTTATTTTCTTATATTCTCTCCCACTTACATATTTTGAATCAATTACTTCAAGCCTTTTTGGTGAGTAAATTAAAAAATTATTGCCATCAACATCTTTTAAGGGTGTACCACCTGGTTCATTTCTTATGTATGATCCTTCTGAAAGAGTACATGTTGTAAATGTTGTACTTGCATAAACACTTGATATTTTAGACATAAAGAGAATAATTAAAATGATTAAAAGTGCCGATAACTTTTTAACAACGTTATTCATAATTATCCCTCCTTATTATTCATAATACATTATAGCAAATTTTTTAATAATTTTAAAGAGATATAATAGATATTTGTAGTTTTTTGTAAATTTATAGTAAAAAAAGAATGACCTTTTTTTGTCATTCTTATTCATTTACATTATCTTCTTCTGGAGTTGATGGTGTTGTTGTTTCTTCTTTTACACATGTACCAGATGAATCTTTTTTATAACCTGAATCACAAACACATGTTACTCCATCAGCACCAAGAGTTGAATTTGCTCCACAAGATACTGTAGGTTTCTTTTCACAAACTCCTGATGAATTCTTTGTATATCCGTTCTTACATACACATGTTTTACCATCTGCGCCTAATTCTTCATTTTCTCCTGTACATGTTTTTTCTGTACTTTTTTCACATACAGCAGTTGTTTTATTTCTTGTATAACCACTCTTACATACGCAAGATGTTCCATCAGCACCTAGTTCTTCATTTGTTCCACACTTTGAATCTTTCTTTTCACAAACTCCTGATGAATTTTTTGTATAACCATTTTTACATACACAAGATACTCCATCAGCACCTAATTCTTCATTTGTTCCACATTTTGATTCAGTACTTGTTGTGTCTGATTTACTAGGATATGATGCTACACCACCATATAAATCTGCTCCTATTACTTTTTGTTCATATTTATTATCAATACTAAAACTAAATGATGTATCATATTCTTCTTTTACAAGCTCAAGATTTACCTTCATTGCTTTAATTATTGCATTTAATGATTGAGTTGATGGTACAAATTCGTATAAATTCATTCCAGCAACATTATCAAGCATTAAACCACCTGAACCATTTAAATATGTTTTTTGAATTTTTATAATATCATTTGAATCTGATAATGAATCTGAATTTAATAAAACTTTTTTAAATACATTATAGAATCCTAATATTTGTTCTCTTGTTAAATTTGTATCTAAGCTTACACTAATAGCATCAAGTACTTCATAAAGTTGATTAATGCTCTTTATATTTTTCATTTTATTTATTATGCCTTTTATAACAAGTTGTTGATTTTGTCCTCTTACAAAATCATTTCTTGTTCCTTTATTCCATTCTTTACCACACTCTGCAACTTCTTTTCTATTTCTAGATAATGCAAGTGCTTGTTCACCATTTAAGTGTTGCATTCCTTTTTCAACAAATATTAAATCTGCACTTTCTAGTGATCTTACACTATTACTTTCACAGAAACTATATGGTACTTCAACATCAATACCACCTAATGCATTAACTAATTTTATAAGTCCTTGGAAATTAACTTTTGCATAATAATCAATATCTATTCCAGTAAAATTCTCAACTGTACTTATCATACAAGAATCTCCACCTGCCGCAGCATGTGTAATCTTACTTCTTGCATTTCTATAACATGTAATAGGTACAAACGTATCTCTTGGAATACTAAACATTGTTGCAGTTAAAGTTTTTGGATTAAATGTAACGAGCATTATTGAATCACCTAGTCCACTTGCTTTTGATATGTCTTCTGTTGGTGAATCAACACCAAGTAAAAGCATTGTAAATGGTTCAGTAACTTTTTTTGTACTTACTTCTGTTGTTTTATCTACTTGTTTTTTCATTCTTTTTGAATATGAATCAAGTTCTTTTACTTCTTCATCTATTTTTGCATATTTATCAATTGAAGAATATTTATCTACATAACTACCAGATACAAATATTGAACCTACTTCACCATCATATAAGTCATTTAACATACTCATATAATCATCATATTTAACTAAATTTGATTCCTTAATTTTATCTTTTTTAATTATTTTTTGGGCAAGTACATACCCTTCAGTATCATTTTCATCACTTATAATACCAATTTTACCTTCTTTTGCTTTATTTAAAGTATTATAATCTCCTGTCTTAAGTGCAATTAAAGAACTTTTATAAGTTACTTCATCTTTATTTAATTTATCAATAAAACTAACACTTTTGCTTATTGTAGAACTTACAAAGAACTCACCAGTTCCAATTATAGCAAGTACTAAAATAAACATTATATATTTACCTATTTTTGCATTTTTCTTAAATCTAAAATATCTAAATACTACAAAAATACTAACTAATCCTAAAGCAATCATTACAATATATCTAATTAAATCTTCTATACCACTTAATTTAGATAAATTGTATATTAAGTATACAGTTATGCATACAAACATTCCAACAATAACCCCTGCAAATATATTTAAGCCTTTATAAACTTTTTTATTTTTGACTTGTTCTTCTTTTTTCTTCTTCATTTATTTATCCTCCAACTTATTCTTCTAAAATTATAACACTATATAAATTCAAATACAATTTACATACATATTATTAATTTACAAAGTCTTGACAGTCAAAAAAAATCAAAAATATGATTTTTTCTTTTTTTTACTAATAATTTATATCAAGAAGCTATTAAAATATTCTTCAAAATTTTTTTGAATATTTGTAATTAGATCATTAAATATTCTAGCATTTTTTTTATATTCTATGTAATCATTATATGTTTCTAGTTCTTTATATAAGCTTTCAAGTTCTATCTTTTCCATTTCAGCATCTAAATTCTTATCTTCTTTTTTTATTATTTTTTGTTGTAATTTTTTTATGTCAGTTATTATTTTATTTACTTCTTTATTATTATCAAGATTCTTTTCACTTTTCTTAAAGTTTAAGTATTCACTACTTTTTAATATATTTTCTTTTAATTCATTAACATCATTTATTATGTCATTCATTATTCTTTTTCTCCATTTAAACTCCAAGTTTTTGATTCTGTTATTTTTACATTTATTATTTTACCAATATCTTCTTTATCACATTTTACATTAGTTAGTTTCATTGTATCTGTGTAACCTGCATATAGTCCATTTCCTTTTTGTGATTCACCCTCTATTAATACAGGAACTACTTGTCCTACCAATTTTTCATTATTAATAAGTGCATATTTATTAACTATTTCATTTAGTCTTTGAAGTCTTTCTTGTTTTACACTTAAAGGAATTGGGTCATTCATTTTAGCAGCTGGTGTATTTTCTCTTGGTGAATATATAAATGTAAATGCACTATCATATTTGCATTTTTCTACTACATCTAATGTTTCATTAAAATCTTCTTCTGTTTCACCTGGGAAACCTACAATTATATCAGTTGTAAGACTTACATTTGGAATCATTTCTCTTATTTTAAGTGCAAGATCTAAATAACTTTCTTTAGTATAACGTCTACCCATTAATTTTAGTATTTTATCACTACCTGATTGAACTGGTAAATGAACATAAGGCATTACATTTTCATAATCTCTTATTATTCTTATCATTTCATCTGTAAAATCCCATGGATGTGATGTTACAAATCTAACTCTTTCAATATTTGTTTTAGCAACTTCTTCAAGTAATTTATCAAAAGTTACTCCATCTTTTAAATCTTTTCCATATGCATTAACATTTTGTCCTAAAAGTGTTACCTCTTTATAACCGTCTTTTACAAGTTTATTAACTTCACATAATATATCTTCTACTTTTCTACTTCTTTGTTTTCCTCTTGTATATGGAACTATACAATATGTACAGAACTTGTCACAACCATACATTATATTTACATATGCTTTGTATTTATTATCTCTTCTAACAGGTAAGTTTTCAACAACATCACCCTCTTTAGAAAATACTTCAATTACAAGTTCATTACCGTCAATCGCTTCACTTATAAGTTTTGGTAAATTATGAATATTATGTGTACCAAATACTACATCCATCCATTTGTATTTTTCTTCTATCTCATTTACTACTGCTTCTTCTTGAGCCATACATCCGCATAAACAAGTGATTATATTTGGTTTACTCTCTTTTAAATGCTTAATTCTACCTAGCATACCAAATACTTTGTTATGAGCATTTTCTCTAATTGCGCATGTATTTAATAAGATAAGATCAGCATCTTCCATATTATCTGTTTTTGTAAATGACATATCTTCAAGTATTGCACTTATTGTTTCTGAATCCCTTTCATTTGCTTGACAACCATATGTAATAATATGATATTTTTTATTTATTCCAATTTTACTTAATTCATTATTCATTATATATGCATCTGTTAAAACTTTTACTTCTTCTTTACTTCTTTTTTTAGCATTTGCATAAGATGGTTTTATATGTGCTTGTTTAATCATTATAACGCCTCCAAACTTAAATTATTATATCATTTATGACTTTCTTTTTCAACAACGTTTAAAATTAAATTTAGTGCGCTCACTATTTTTAAGACTACACTAAAAAAATTGATATTTCTATCAATTTTCCATAAGTTTATACATAACATAACTTTTTGATTTAAAGAAACTATACTTTAATATATATTTTTGTTTTAAATTAAAGAAATATTTTAATAATGGTATATCCTTTATTTTAAAGTATACTTTTTTGTTTCTTAAATACTCACAAGAATATAATTTACAAGATATTGATTTTATTTGGCATCTATGATTTTTTAAATTTTCACATAAACCACCTCTTGCATCACTATAGCAACAACCATCTTTATGCATTATCTTTGGATGATTTCTAAAAAATACACATACATCATCTTTAAAATCACAATAATTACATTCTAAATATTTTTTATCTATATAATCACAAACAGTATCATATATAAAACTATATCTTTTACTCTTATCTTTTATATTTATCGCATGCATTATATTATAAAGTTCTATATTATCCTCTTTTGTTATTAATTTACCATTATTTACTATCTCTAATTTTTTATTTTCATTATCGCATATATTTAAGATTTTTCTTGTTTTCTTTATTACCTTTTTATAATTGTTATTTTTTATTTCTACTACTAACTTTTCCATATTATTTTTCTATTTTTTCTTTTCCACCCATATAAGGTCTTAAAGCAACTGGAATATTAATAGATCCATCTTCATTATAGTTATTCTCTAGGAAAGCAATTAACATTCTAGGTGGAGTAAGTACTGTATTATTTAGTGTATGGGCATATACTTTTTCTCCATTTTCATTCTTATAACGAATACCAAGTCTTCTTGCTTGAGCATCAGTTAAATTTGAACAAGATCCAACTTCAAAATATGTTTTTTGTCTTGGACTCCATGCCTCTACATCAACACTCTTATATTTAAGATCAGCAAGATCACCAGAACAACATTCTAAAGTTCTAACTGGTATATCTAAACTTCTAAATAATTCAACTGTATATTTCCACATTTTCTCATACCAATCTTTACTTTCTTCTGGTTTACAAATAACTATCATTTCTTGTTTTTCAAATTGATGAACTCTATATACTCCTCTTTCTTCTATACCATGAGCACCAACTTCTTTTCTAAAACATGGTGAATAACTTGTCATAGTTATTGGAAGATTTTCTTCTTTTAAAAGTTCACCCTTAAATTTAGCAATCATAGAGTGTTCAGAAGTACCAATTAAATATAAATCTTCTCCTTCTATTTTATACATCATTGCTTCTTTTTCTTCAAAAGACATAACACCATTAACCGCATCACTTCTAATCATAAATGGTGGAATACAGTATGTGAATCCTTTATCAATCATAAAGTCTCTAGCATATGCTAAAACTGCTGAATGAAGACGAGCAATATCTCCCATTAAATAGTAAAAACCATTACCTGATACTCTTGCTGCGGCTTCTTTATCAAGTCCATTAAAACTTTTCATTATATCTGCGTGATATGGTATTTCATATTCTGGAACAAATGGTTCACCAAACTTTTCAAGTTCTACATTTTTAGTATCATTTTCACCAATTGGAACGTCATCCGCAATCATATTAGGAATTTGATACATTATTTCTTTTATATCTTTTTCTAAAACTGTTTCTCTTTCTTCTAATTCTTTTAATTCATCATTAATTTTAACAACTTGTTCTTTTAGTGATAAACCTTCTTCTTTTTTTCCTTCTCTCATAAGATTACCAATTTTATCACTTATTTCATTACGGTCTTTTCTATAGTTATCTGCTTTTACTTTTACTTCTCTATATTCAGAATCTAAAGCAATAACTTCATCAACAAGACCTAATTTCTTATCTTGAAACTTTTTCTTAATATTTTCTTTTACCTTTTCAGGATTTTCTCTTACAAACTTAATATCTAACATATTTCTTTCTTCCTTTCTTTCTAATAAAAAAAGAATGGTACTTAAGGAGTGCATAAAAGCACGGTACCATCCTTTATTTTACTTAATTTAGATAACGGTTTTTATTCCCGCCGGCTATTAACCGGTCTAGAAAGTAGATTCATAAGTTTTTATTACTAATTTACACCATCCATTAGCTCTCTATTAAATAAAATACTTACTACTAGTCTTTCATCAACAATTTACAATATCATTTTAGTATTTTTTTTAGCATGTGTCAACACTTATTTTTTATATCTAAAGAGTGCGGAAGGCCTATGTCCCTCTCCTGTTTTCATTTTATTTGTTTTTTCTACTTTATTCGCAATTATTCTTCTAAATGCTGGATCAAGTAATTTTTTACCTAATATTACTTCATAAACTTGTTGAAGTTCTCCCAAAGTAAAATATTCTGGCATCATATTAAATACAATATCTGTATATTCTATTTTATTTTTTAATCTTGATATACCACTTGTAATTACAAGTGCATGATCAAATGCAAGTTTATCATTTTGAACCACTTCATACTTAAATCTATCTGTTGTCTTTTCTTTTAATGTTTTTTTAATTTTATATTTTATAGTCTCATTACCATTATCTAAAGTGACATCTATAAATTTTTCATCTTCTAAAACAATTACATTAAACCAAGATGCGTTTTTAGATATATCATATTTTAATTTATTTTTATCTATTAATGCCATATAAGATGTTGATATAACTCTTGTTCTTGGATCTCTTTTTGGATCACCATATGTATATAACTGTTCTATATATATATCACTAATATTTGCTTCTTCTTTTAATATTCTTTTAGCAGCATCTTCTATATCTTCATCTATTTTTACGAATCCACCTGGAAGACACCATTTATCTTTAAATGGATAATTATCTCTCTTTACTAAAAGAACACTAAAATATTTTCTATTTAATTTTCTATAGTTTTCTTGTACTCCATCTGAAACACTAAATATTAATATATCAGTAGTTAATGATAATCTATCAAACTTATTTGGATCATAATCTTTTAAAAATTCTTCTTCATTTTTATATTCTTTCATAAAAACACCTCTTATATAAGTTCTTTTTTTCATTTTGATTATAACATACTTTTTTATAAATAAAAAGCACTATTCTAGCTAAAGAAATAGTTACTTTCAATATATATCTATTAATTTATTTTATTTATAAAATTATTCTTTATATCATTAACAATGTACTTTTTATTTTCATGTCTTGTACCACTTATACATTTAAGATGAAAATCATAATAAATATCATTATCTTTATCATATATACAATAAAAGACTTTATTATCATCACCACTTAAATTATTTTTATCAATTCTATTAATCTTTCCTGTAATACCTATTCCATAATTACTAGATGAAAATACTGCTATATTATAAGCCATTTGTCTTGCAACTTCCATACTATATACAGAATACTTATCAATTATTTCTTTACTAACACCCATTTTAATTTTATACTCATTTGAATATGTTACAGCACTAAATTTTAAAACATCACTAGCGCCTTCAACATCTGTTATTGAACTTGCGATAAAACCTCCTGTACAAGATTCCATTGTTGAAACTGTTTTATTTAATTTTATTAATTTACCTACTACTTCTTTCATTGTATTCCTCTTTTCATATATTTAATAACTTTTAATTTAATTAGTATTCTTTTTTACAAGTATATTATTTTTATTATTAATTGTACTATAAAATTTATCTATAACATCTTTCATATAATCCTTTATATAAGGTTTCGCACACTCTATAATTTCTTCATCGATTCCATAATAACTCTCAGCTAGAGCACCTGTAATGCATGCAATTGTATCAGAATCTCCACCGATTGAAATGGATAATCTAATAGCATCTTCGAAGTCATTTGAGTTTAAAAAACAAAATATTGCTTGTGGAACAGAATCTATTGTCCTACTTGTAAACTTATAATTTTTTCTTAAATCATCTAAATCATATTCTAAACTAAAATAATGTTTTTCTATATATTCCTTTAATGAATCTTTATCCATTCCTTTTCTTAATAAATATATTGATACTGCGACTGCTTCACTTGATTTTATACTTTCAATATGATTATGACTTGGAATAGTTGCATTTAAACTTTCGATTTTTATTTCATTAATACTATTAAATAAATATCCAACAGGAGATATTCGCATAGCAGAACCATTCCCAAAACTTTCACCCATATAATCATTTTTTAACCATTCAACAAATCCTTTACCAAACCTACTTCTTCCGTATATATCTTTTCCTAAATTTATTTCTCTCAAACCGTACTCTCTTAGCTTTTTTTCATAAGATTCACCATTTAATATTGCATCCGCAATAGCGGTTGTTAAAATAGAATCATCTGTACACGAACAATTTTCATTAAATAAAGGAACATTTCTATCCATTATTTTCATTCTATCTTCGTATGATCTATTTTTATTTTTTATTTCTAACACTTCATAATATGAACCTACTATATCACCAATTATTGCTCCATACATATTTACATATCACCCCTTTTTCATCTATATAAATTATTTTCAATTATATATTTTACTATATTTTCATCCATTATCTTTAATATTTTTTTATTATTTATATTTTTTCTAATATAGCTTGAAGAAATATTATCTGAATTAATATTAGGAACCACTATATTTTTACTATTAATTTTACTTAATATTTTATTAATATCATCATTATTTCTTCTTATTACTATTAACTTAAAATTATCTAATATATAATCATAATTTTTCCAAGTTGTTATTTCTTTTAAATTATCTGAACCACATATAAAATATATTTCATCATTTTTATAAATATTTTTAAAATGATTAAGTGTTTCATATGTAAAAGTTAATTTACCAAATTCATAATTAGATACATCTAAATTATCATACCCCTCTATCATTAACTTTAACATATTATATCTATCATTTTGATTTGCTAATCCTTTTTTATTATATTTATTTCCTGTTGGAACATATATAACCTTATCTAAATATTTATTTTTTATTAAATCTAACGCAATATTTTTATGCATGTTATGTGGTGGATTAAATGATCCTCCAAATATACCTATTTTCATATACATCTGTCCTTTTAATTATAATTATTTTCTTTAATTAATTCTGCTACTCTTTTAGATAAATCAACTTCTTCAAACCAAGTTTTATCCTTTATCTTTGATGGTATATAAGATAAATTAGTTGTATATAATTTATCAAATAGCCCCTTATTAAAGCAATCATCAAATTCTTCTATTCCTTCTGTGAAAAATGCAAATGTTACTGCTAAATATATCTTACCTGCACCTTTTTCTTTTAAAAGTTTTATAGTTTCTATTATTGATGAACCACTTGCTATCATATCATCAACTATAATGATATTTTTACTTTTTACATCATCACCTAAATACGTATGCTCAACTATTTTGTTTTTACCATCTTCTACTTTATTTAAATCTCTTCTTTTATAAAATACTCCTACATTAGATTTCAAAATATCAGCATACGCTCTTGCTCTTGTCATTCCTCCCATATCTGGACTTACAACTAGAATATTGTTAATATCTTCTTTTGCTTTAATTTGGTTTAAAATATCTAAAGAAGCATAAGAATTTTCAAATGAAAGATTTAAAAGAGCATTAGAAACACATATATTATGTACATCAAATGTTATTATATTATTTACACCTAATCTTTCAAGTTCTTGAAGTGCAAGTGCACAATCTAATGATTCATTTTCTATTCTTTTATCTTGTCTTGATTGATATAAAAGTGGCATAATAAGTACTATTTTTTTAGCGTAGCCTTGAAGCGCAGATATTACTCTTTTTATATCTTGAAAATGTTCATCTGGTGACATATGATGAATAAATCCATACATTTTATAAGTTATATCATAATTTGCAATATCACTAATTATGTAAACGTTTTTACCTTTTATATTAGTATTTATTCTTATCTTTCCTTCACCATTACTAAATCTATCTCTTGTTATATTAGCAATAAATGATTTATCAGTTTTATATATTTTCTTTAAATTATTATCAATTTTTTTACCTAATTCTTCTATATTGTCAAGTACAATAAGTTTTAAATCTTCCATTTTAAATACCTCCTAAATTTCTTCTAATTCTTTAATCCATATATTATATGATGCATCACTTGGCATCCTTAAATCACCTCTTGGTGAAAGTGATATACTTCCTACTTTCACGCCATCAGGCATACAACTTCTTTTAAATTGTTGAGTAAAAAATCTTTTTATAAATACTTTTAACCATTTTAATATTTCTTCTTTACTATATTCATTTTCAAATGTATTTACCGCTAACATATATATTTTTTTAGGTGATGCGCCATATCTAAAAAAGTGATATAAGTAAAAATCATGTAATATATATGGTCCTATTTTATCTTCTGTTATTTGTTTAATATTACCTTTTTCATCTGCGGGTAATAATTCTGGTGATATAGGTGTTGATAAAATATCATACAAAACCTTCTTATTTTTCTTATCAGTATCAGCAATATATTTAACTAAATACTTTACAAGTGTTTTTGGAATACTAGAATTTACAGAATACATACTCATATGATCTCCATTATAAGTACACCATCCAAGAGCAAGTTCACTTAAGTCACCTGTTCCTATAACAAGTGCATTTTCTTTATTTGCAATATCCATAAGTATTTTTGTTCTTTCTCTTGCTTGAGCATTTTCATAAGTTATATCATGATTATTAATGTCTTGATCAATATCACTATAATGAACTAAACATGCTTTTTTAATATCTATTTCCTTTAGTGTTGCATTATTTATTTTTATTAAATCAAGTGCATTTTCATAAGTCCTATTAGTTGTACCAAAACCAGGCATTGTAACTGCAATTATATTTTTATTATCAATTTTAAGTTTTTCAAATGCCTTTTTTATTACTAAGAATGCTAATGTTGAATCAAGTCCACCAGATACTCCAATAACACATTTTTTTATATTTGTATGTTTTAATCTTTTAGCAAGAGCACTACTTTGAATATTTATTATCTCTTTACATCTTTCTTCTCTTTTGTCTTCATTTGATGGTACAAATGGATATTTACTATATTTTCGTGAAATAAGATTATTTTTAGAAGTTGTAAAATATATATTTCTATATTCTTTATCAGTATTTGAAATAAAACTTGTATTTTTTCTTCTATCATTTACTAGTCTTTTTATATCTACATCACTATATATTAAATTGCTATTAAAATCAAACCTATTATTTTCACTTAATAATTTTCCATTTTCATATATTAAACTTGAACCTGAAAATAACAAATCTGTACTACTTTCATTTATACCTGATGATGAATAAACATATCCTGATATTGTTTTAATAGATTGCATTTTTATAAGTTCTTTTCTAAAATCATATTTTCCTATTGTTTCATTACTTGCAGATAAATTAAATATAATACTTGCACCACTTGATGCATAATCATTACTCTTAGGATATAAACTCCATACATCTTCACATATTTCAACACCAAATTTTAATTCATCATCTAATTTACTTGTAAATATTAAATCTACACCAATAGGTACAATTTCATTAAATAAATTTATTTCTTTTATTTTTAAATCATTGCTGCTTTTAAACCATCTCATTTCATAAAATTCATTATAATTTGGAATATATGTTTTTGGTACAATACCAAGAATTTTGCCATTATTTATAACTACTGCACAATTATATAATTTATTTTCACATTTTATAGGTGATCCTACTATAATGACTATCATTTTATCTTTTGAATAATCTACTAAATCTTTAAGTCCTTCATATGCTTTATCAATTAAGATATCTTGATTAAATAAATCACCACATGTATACCCTGTTATTGAAAGCTCTGGAAAAGAAATTATTTGAATATTCTTATTTACTGCTTCATCTATTTGTTTTTTTATCATTTGAACATTATATATTGTATCTGATACCTTAAGTTCTAAAGTAGATGCACCTACTTTTACATATCCATATTCATTCATTTTATCCCTCCATTATATATTTTTTTGATTTTTCAATTACGTAAGCAGAATTTAATCCTTTTATGTAACCTTCATTAAATAATTCTTGTAACTCATCACTTGTTACTAATATATATTTTATAAATTCATCTTTATCTAACTTTTGACTTCTTACCTTTTTACAATTTCTAGCAATATAGTAATAATTATATGCTGAAGAACATCCTTGATCTTGATAGTAACTTTCAAGGTATATAAAGTCATCTGATTCATATCCTGTTTCTTCTAATAACTCTCTTTTTGCAGCATCAATAGGATTTTCAAAAGACTCTATGTATCCTGCAGGTAAACCAATATCAACAGTTTCTTTTGTAAAAACTCTAGGTTCAATTGCAAGTATTATTTTTTTATCTTCTGTAATAGGTAATATTATTGCTGCACTTCCATCATTATTTCCTTTTAATATTTTTTCTCTTGTTATTGTTTTATTATTTTTAAGTGTACATGAATAAGATTCTATACTTAGGAAATTTGATGGTGAAGTTTGTTTCATTTTGGTTGTCTTTAGTTCTTCAAGATAAGATTTTATATTTTTTAACTTTTCTTTATCCATGTTTTCACCTACATTTTCTTAACTAAACTTCTATACTCTGAAATCATATTATTTTTAAAATTTACATATTCTTCTGTTCCATCAACATAATATTCATGTGGCATTTTTTCTCTTTTTACTTCAGGATATAGTGTTTTCATTTGATCACTACAATATTTTTGTTTTGTAAAAATATCTGGATCTTCATAAACTAATTTTCCATTTTTAAATATAGGCTTTTGTAATTCTACAAGTTCAAAATCAGTTATTATATTTTTCTTTAATGGATCCATAGTACTTACAATAGTTAATTCTCTTTCATTTGTTTCTTCATTTTTTCTACACATTATATCTGCAAGTGCATATCCAGTTGATTTTGAATAAGCACGATATAATTTTTTGTAATCTGGATTTACTATTTTTACAGTATCATTACTTAATTTTATTTTAGGAATTACATTACCTTTTTCATCTATTAACGCAACTTCTTTATAAACACATCCCATTCTTCCGTTTGGCTTTGATATATTATCTCCAACACCTAGACTATCAAACTTAGCACCTTGATTAAATAAAGATTCTATAGTTTCTGCATTTAATCCATTACTCAAACAAATTTTTGCTTGTGGGAATCCTGCTGCATCAAGCATTTTTCTTGCTTCTTTTGATAAATATGCTAAATCGCCTGAATCAATACGTATTCCAATATGATCAAGAGGCATATTATTTTCCTTCATATATCTAAACACTCTTATTGCATTAATAACACCACTTTTTAATGTATCAACTGTATCTACTAAAAGAATACAATTATCTGGATATGCCTTTGCATACGCTAAGAATGCTTCATATTCATTTGGAAATGATTCAATAAAACTATGAGCCATAGTTCCCATTGCTTTTATATTAAGCATATCTGCCGCAATTATATTACTTGTTCCTATGCATCCAGCCATTATTCCATATATTGATGAATCAATAGCTGCTTCAGAACCATCTGCTCTTCTTGCACCAAATTCCATAACTCCTACTTTTCCATTAGTAGATTCTATTATTCTTCTAGCACTAGTTGCATGTTCCATTGCGCCATTTATCATAGATAATATTGCTGTTTCAACTATTTGTGCTTCTATTATTGGTGCTTTAATTGTTATAAGAGGCTCATTTGGAAATACTGGAGTACCATCCTCAATTGCATATATATCTCCTGTAAATTTAAAGTTTTTTAAATAATCTATAAATTCTTCTGAATAACCATTTCTTCTGAAATAATCTAGTTCTTTTTCTGTAAATTTTAAATTTTCAATATAAGGAATTACCTTATCAAGTCCTGCCATTATAGCATATCCACCATCATTTGGTATTTTTCTAAAAAATAAATCAAATACTGCTTCTTCCTTTTCTTTATTATTACTTAAATATCCATTTGACATTGTAAATTCATATTCATCACTCATTAGAGTATAGTTTCTTGGTAATCTTTCATAACCATTATATATTTTCATAATTTTCACCTATTTAAGAATTAATCCTAATTCTTTTTCCTTTCTTTCTAATTCTTCTATATTTGGAACCATAATAATTCCTGCTTGTGTCATAACTTTTTTTGATATATCCATCCATTCTTCCCTGTTATGATCTAAAGAATCATAAGTATCAATTGTATTTTCAACAACAAATATTTTTGCTCTTCTATTTATTTCATCTAGATACCTTGAAAATGTTCTTGCAAAATCCATAACACATAAATCTGCACATACTCCTCCAATAACAATTTCATTTAAGTTATCTTGATTTTTTATATCATCTTGCAAATTTCTATTAAGCATTCCGTTAATTGAATTTTTATAATAAGTTCTTGTGTTTTCTTTATTTTGTTCATCTATAAATTCTGGTATCAATTCTGCTTCTTTTGTTCCAAGTACACAATGAGATGGATATGAATCAAATTCTATTGAATCAGTAGTATGCCCTTCTAATACAAAATTTACTAATTGATTTTCTTTTCTAAATTTATTAATTAATTTTAATTGTTCATTAACTAGTTCATTATATTTTGGATTAGCCATATTTCCAAAATTAACAAATCCATTATTCATATCAATCATGTATAATGCCTTTCTTATATTTTCATACACTTCTTTTTTTGACTTTCTGTCCATATTATGTCCTTCTTTCTTTTTATCTTTTTGTTAATAACAAATTTCAAAAAAATATTCTTTATAACAATTTGTTAATAACACACTTTAATTTAAATCAGGTTTTTCTCACCTGTTACTAACATTTTATTAAAAACATATAAATTTGTCAACTCTTTTTGTAAAAAAAATTAAGAAATTTTATTTTTTCTTAATTTTTTTTATTTAATAATTTTCTTATTCATTAATTACCACATTTTTTTCTTTAATTAAATCAAGTTCACTTTCACTAAGTTCTCTTATTTCACCTAACATCAAATCATTAGGCAAATATAGATTTCCAATACATATTCTATTTAATTCAATAACTTTTGCTTTATAACAACCAAACATTCTTTTTATTTGGTGATATCTGCCTTCCTTTAATGTAACTTTCCCTGTATATGTTCCTGTTATTTCTAAAATTGCAGATTTACACTCTCCATCATTTAATTTTACCCCCTTTTCAAAACCTTCTACCATATCATTTGTTAATGGAATATCTAAAGTAACTTCATATTCCTTTTTAACATGTTTTTTAGGAGATAAAATATCATGTGAGAAATTACCATCATCAGTAATAATCATTAAACCTGTTGTATCTTTATCAAGTCTTCCAGCAGGAAATATATTTCTTGTTTTATAGTTATCAGGCACAAGATTTAATACACTATTTTCTGTTTCTGTATCTGTTGTAGATACATATCCTTTTGGTTTATTTAATATTAAGTAAATATGTTCTTTTATAGTAATATCTTTTCCATTTATCACAATTGATATATCTTTATCATTAAACTTTGTTTGCGGATTATTTATTTTTTCATTATTAATAAACACAAGTCCTTTTTTTATTAAATCTTTAATTTCTTTTCTACTGTAATTTGTTTGTTCTGATATTATTCGATCAATTCTTTTAATAATTATTACCTCCTTTATAAACATTTAATGTTTATATTGTTTTATTCATAAAGCTTGTTAAAACAAGTTTTTTTATATCAATTTTTTCATTTTGGTTTATTTTATTAGAAATATATGCCAAATACTCTATATTACCATCTCCACCTCTTATTGGAGATGATGTTAAATTTTTAACATAAAATCCTTTTGAATTAAAATAATCTAATAAAGAATTAATAATATTAATGTGAATATCTTCATTTAATATAATTCCTTTATATTTATCTGCGATTTCTTTTCCACATTCAAATTGAGGTTTAATTAAACATATAATATCAACTTTTATATTTTCTAAATATATCTTATCGATTATTTTTTTCAAAGAAATAAAAGAAACATCACATACAATTGCATCAATATCTTTAAAATATTTGCTATCAAAGTCTTTAAAATTTGTTTTTTCATGCAAATCTATTTGTTTGTTATTTCTTAATGATTCATGCATCAAATTTGTACCAACATCGACTGCAACAATTGATTTTACTCCATGTTTCAACGCACAATCACAAAATCCACCTGTACTTGATCCAATATCCATTATTTTTAGACCATTAAAATCAATATTAAATGTATCTAATGCTTTTTCAAGTTTTAATCCACCTCTTGAAACATATTTTAATTTATCATTTGATTTAATATCTATTATATCATTTTCATTTACCGAATAACTTGTTTTATCAATTGTTTTTCCATTACATAAAACAAGTTTTGATTTGATTAATTCTTGTGCTTTTGTTCTTGATGGTACTAAATTTCTTGATACCATTTCTTTATCGATTCTCATAGTCATTATAATGCCTCCTAATAAACCACTTTATTTTCAACATTCAATTTCTTACTTTTTTATTATTAATTATTAAATCTAAGTAAATATCCATCTGGATCTTGAAGTAAAAATTCCTTGTCTTCATATATTATATCATCTACTCTATATTTTGAAGTTTTAATTTTTCTAAATAATACAAATTTTTTACTTATAATGTTTTCATAAAATGAATCAATATCACTTACTGTCATACTTATGTTTATACCATTACCAAAGGGATACTTCATTTCACCAACATTCCAATTATTATTTATTTCTTCTATCATTATTTGATTATCTTCAAGATATAAGAAACAAAATTTATCTTCTTTTCTTTCGTACATTATTTTAAAACCTAAATTCAAATAAAATTTTTTACTTTTTTCTATATCTGTTACACTTAATTCTGGTATTAAACTATTAAATTTCATTTTAATCTCCTATTATAATTTTTTAATATCTATTATCATTCTTGAATGATAACCATTTTTATCATAAAAATTAATTCCACTTTTATTATAGGCAAATACATCAATAAATGAATATTCACAATTATTTTTTCTAAAATATTCTTCCATTTTATTTTCAACTCATCTGTTTTAGTTTTATATTCGTCAAAACTAATTTTATCAAAACAATCTTGTTATTTTTTATGTTTATTATTCTCGCAAATATAGTAATTTGTCAAACATTTTTTAGCAAATGGTGATGAAGACTGATATCTGCATATTTTATCTTCTCTTAAAAACATATTCCAATTTTCATTATTATGAACTGCATAACTCTGGGCAGTTACATCAGCATTATACCAAACTCCATTAATTTCAACTTGATTCCAAACGTGGCCACCATCTACTTTTCTTCCACCCCCACTTACTACTAAAGTTTTAATATTTAATATACTTAATATTTGTTGAAATAATTTAGAATATCCTTCACATACCGCTTTTTTATAAAATAAAGAACCTATCAGATTTTGATTTTCTATCTTAGTATTTTTGACACCATCATCATCATAAGAAATATCATTTGCTAAATCTAAAAATATGGAATATAATGTTTCAACTAGGTCTTCTTTTTTATTCTGATCAATAATTTTCTCAATACAATTATAAATTTTTATATAAGTACTAATATCATAAATATCATTAGTAACATTATTATTCTTTTCTAATTCTAATTGATTTGATTTTTCTATACCAAATTGATTTGATAATATATCAAGCAAATACGCATATTCATTAGTTATGTATTGAATTTGTCCTAACAAAATACTAACAATATTATATTTCTTTTTTAAACTTTTCAATTTATGAACCGGTAATTCTCTAATCGTATCAATTTGTAAAGTAATTTTATTTTGTGTTGGCTGAATATTTTCTAAATCATTAAGTTCAATTATAATATTAATATCCAAATCAAGTTTCTTAAATTCTTCGTATTCTTTTTTATTTCTTATTCTTAAATAAATATCATTTAAATTATTGCAAATATTTGTATTATATTTTATTTTTTTTAAATTATCTAAATCAGAAAAATAAATAATAGAATTATATTGATTTATTTTTCGTAAAGAATTAATATCTTCTTCTATATTTTCAAATTCATCTTTCGAATCATTATTTACAACAATATTATAATGATGATATTTAATTGTATAATCATCAGGATTATTTGAATAATAATCAATTAATGATCTGCTTTTTAAATTTATCATTTTTGTTTCCTTTCTAAATACATATTCTTTGTAATTAATAATTGATCACCATTACCTGTATGAATAAAACCTGCCTTTTTAAATGTTTTAATTGCACCAATTCTATCAAGTGGAATCATATCTGATAATTCGTTAATATTGTTTTTTTCAAATGAAACTTTTTGAAGTTCTATTAATGCAGGATATGAGTATCCCCTACCTCTAAACTTATCATCAATTAATATTCCCATAGAATGAATATCATCATCTGGATAATAATAAACTTCTCCAATAGGTTCTTTTTCATCTTCAGAATAAATATATGCATAAAATCTATCTGGTTCTTTATTAACCCATTTGTTATACCAGTCCATCATTTCTTCATCTGTTTTTGATATGGTTCCTGTTTCTTTATCATAACCTTTTAAATCTATATCATAACCAGCATTATAATTCATAGTTTTAGGATCTTTCATCCATTCTTGTCTATAATGTATTTCTTTTAAAGTTGGTACTTTTAGATAAATATTTGCCATTTTATCACCTCCTTGATTATCTTTTAATTTAAAATGATTTGTTATTACATTCATTGTTTGGTTTAAATTATCATCTTTTGTATAATTATTTTTTATCACTTTTTCACTTTCTTAATTTTTCATTTTTGTGAGTTCTTATATAGATCTCTTCTCTATAAAATCAGATTTATTATTTTTAATACCATATAAAATAGTTTCAATTGGATAATATTGTTCTACTACACCTCGATATTCTTTTGCTTTTTCTTTTTAATAACCTTTCTTCTTATTAGAACTATATTTTATTTTAAATACATAGCAATTATTTACTAGATAGGCTACATTATCATAACCTTTACCTATTAATTCTATATAATTAATAAGTAAATTAAATTTTTCTTTTAATAAATTTTCTATATTCATTTTATCTATTTTAAACCCATCACTTTTTCTTTTATCATATCTAATTTTTCTTCATCTTTAGTATTTTTATAATTATTTAATAATTCTATTAATTGATAAATTGTTAATCTTTCTTTTAAATATTTTATATCTTTTAACTCATCATAATTATCAACAATTATATTCATTAAATCTTGGTAATCAGATTCTACTGTTTTCATGTCAGTATCTAACCCTGCATGTAAGTATGGATAATATTTATATAATGAAAATATTCTAAAATCATAGTCGATTGGAGCATTCATACAATATTCAAAATCAATTAATTTTAAATTATTACCATCATATATAAAATTATCAAAATGTAAATCCCCATGTATTAATCTAAAGTCGTTTTCTTTAAAATAGATATCACATAAATCTAATATATTATCAAATTCAGTCAGTTCTGTTTTATTTAATAAATCTTGTATTTTATCTTTAATGTATTTAGCAAAATCATATTCTTCAGTTTTAATAAAATGATATGATTTTACTACTTCTATTATTTTTAATATTAATTCTTTTCTTTTATTATCATCTATTTTATACCATATATCATATAATGTTTGTCCTTCTAATTTTTCAATTATTTCATAATAATATGGAATAATACTTTTAGTTGTATCATTATAATATAGTTTTGGTATATAAGAATTTTCTTTATTTTTGTTATAGAATTCTATTTCATTTTTAAATTTTTCTTCATTCTTTTCTTTAGTACATAGTCTTACTATATAATTATCAAGTGAATATATAGTATTTGTAAACCCATCAGCTATCGAATTATAAGATTTATTTTTTAATAATTCATTAGTTTCTACTAACTTATCCATATATTTATCATAGTTTTCTTTAGTAGTAATTAAATTATCAATTATTTTATACATAGTACCCACTAAATCAATATATCTATTTATTTCATCAATGGTTTTTACTACTTCATTAGTGGATAATTCTATTTCTTCAGTATCATTTGTAATAATACCTAGACTTCTATCTAAATTATATTTTAACCAATTAAATCTACCTATTAAATTACCACATATTACATCATACCATTCAATATCATCAATACTTCTATATTTAGAATATTCAGTAAATATAGTTGTAAATTTATCTTTATCAAAATTATTTGATAAAAATCCTGACCAGCATAATGCTTCTTCTAATAATTCTCTTTCTGGATTAGATATAGATGCACATTCCCAATCAATAATAATTGGTTCATCATTATTCCACATTACATTTTTAGTATCCATATCATTATGACATATAGATAAATTTTTATTTGAAGAATTATATCTTTCATTACATCTTTTAAGTAATGAATTATATTTTTTATAATTAGCTAAATATAAATCTTTATATATCATAGTATTAAAATTAAAATTTTTTATATAACTTTCCCAATCATATAAAGTATTTCTTTTTTTAATATCAGATTCTATATTTAACTTTGTATAATCTAATAAATGAATATGCGCTAAAATATTACCTATTTTTTTACAATGCTCTGTAGTTATTTCATTATCTTTAAGTACTTTACCTTCTACATAATCAAATATCATATAATAATTATCATTATATTTATTTATAAAATTATTATTAATATTTAAAGCATTAGAAACAGGTATATTATTATCTTTAGCAAGATTAGAAATACGCTCTGATACAACAAAATTATTATAAGCAGTATCTCTATTCATTACTTCAGGATTTAATACTTTAATACAATAAGTACCCTTTTCGGTTTCTACTTTAAACATTTTATGCATTAATCCTCCGGATAATTTTGAAATATTATATACCTTACCAAAATTATACTTTTTACAAAACTCTTCTATATTCATTTTTTCACCTTCTTTTTCCATATGATGCTTTCCATTCATCTTTTAGGAAATCAATGCATCCTGTATCATAGTGATATCCTTCATAACTAACATTATACCCTTTATTATAACTCATAGTATTAGGATCTTCTTCTAGTTTTTGTTCATAGTAATATTCTTCTAATTTAGGCACAACTAATTCTATATTTTTCATAATTATACCCTATTATAACCCCACCAATTTGGAATTAATTCTTCTAGTTTAATTGTTTCTTTTGTTTCTAAATTAGTTATTATTTCAATATTCTTACTATTTTTATCAAGTTGCATAAGATATTCTCTGCATGCTCCACAAGGAAAACCAATCTTTCCATCTCCACCAAAGCATATAAGTTTAGTTATTTTATTTTCTCCATGTGTAATCATATTTGCAATAGCATTTCTTTCACCACACATACCCAAGGATGATGCTGTATCAATACATGTTCCAACATATATATTATGATTTTCTGTAAGTATAGCTGCTCCTACACTACCTGCTGAAATCATACCAGAAACATCTCTTCTATTCATAACACTTCTTGCTTTATCAGCCATTTCTTCCCAAACAGTATTTTCACTATATAAATATTCTATATGAATTGCATATACTCCATTTTGTTTTATTGTTTCTTTATAATCCCCTATTTTTTCAACATTTTTTATTGCCTCATCCTTGTCATTAGTTGATGATGTTGTATATCTTGTTCCTTCTAACATAAATAATTCTTCTAAAGAATTATAAAAATTTACTTCTTTTATTTTTACATAAAATATACCTATATTATTGCTATTAAATTCAATTATATCATTAGAATTTAATTTACTATAATCATATTTATTATCGTTTGCTCTTATTTCTACTCTCTTTTGATTATTTTTGATAGCAAGAGCAGCTCTATCATTAATGTCTAATTTTATTATCATAAATTTTTACCTACCTTTATTTTTTACAGAAAAAAATTCTGCGTAATGCAGAATTAACCATAAAGATAGAAATTTCTAAAATTTTACTATGCTAAAAAACTAGGAGATATGATTAATCCTACACTATAAATTTTATTATTTTGTAAACTATTCATTATATTTTTCATGACTAATCACACTCCTTTCTTTGAAATATTTACAATTCAAATATATTATATTTTCCATTTTTTGTCAAGAAATCAATTCAATGATTCTATTCCATAAAAATATTTTAGTATATTGTTTTTATCTGGAAAATCTAAATTCATTATTTTATCAATAAATTTTTTTCTATCAAATTTAACTTTTATTCTTTTTATACTTATATCTTTATTTATTTCGAGTATCATATAAGAAACATATTCATCATACGTACATCCAGCACTATCAACAATTTCAATATTAGTAAGCTTATCAATACTTTCTATATAATCACCCGTTATACCTTCAACTTCATTTATATTAAATGATTTATGTAAATGACCTATTATATATATTTTATTTAAGCTATTATACTTAATCCATAAATTAATATCTTTTTTTAAATAATTTTTCTCAAAAGGATTATCTTTATTTCCATCTTCTATTAAGTAATGACTTAATATTATTTCTTTATTAAATTTTTTATTTTCATAATCAACATTAATTGTGTAATATAATGGACATTTTTTTATAAAATTAATTTCTTTTTCTGATAACTGATTTTTTACCCATTTATAATGTTCTATCTCTTCAACATTATTAATAGATGGATCAATACTTGTTCCTCTAAGTAAATATAACTCATGATTACCCAATGTCATTTTAATATTATTATCAATTAACTTATCTATACATTCTTTTGAGTTTGGGCCAATATCAATTGTGTCTCCCAAGCATATTATTTCATCTATTTTTTTATTTTCTATATCTTTTAAAATAGCATTTAAGCCTTCAATATTACCATGAATATCAGTTATTATTGCAAATCTTTTCTTCATTTAAATTTCACCTCAATTATTCAATTACATATTCATATATAGTTGTATTCTTTGGATTAAAAGATAAAAAATCAGTATTTTTATCAAAACCATTTATTGCAAAATGTAAGCATTTTATAAACGCACCATGAGATACAATAAGAATAGTTTTACCATTATAATTTTCTTTTATTTTTTCTAAAAATATATTTGCTCTTATTAAGCAATCTTTTAAACTTTCTATATTATATTCTGAATTATCTATGTTATAATCCCACATCTGACCTATTAAATCAAAATTTATTTCTTTTCCTTCAAGAAGTCCAAAATATCTTTCTTTTAGTAAATCATCATATTTGATTTCTATTTCATTACCTATTAATATTTGTGCCGTTTGTTTTGCCCTTTTAAGAGGTGATGATAAACAAATATCTATTTTATCTAAATTTAACTTTGTTCTTAAATTATTTGCTTCTTTTATCCCAACATCATTTAATTTAATATCTGTTGATCCTTGAAGCAGTCCTTTTTCATTCCAAGTTGTTTTACCATGTCTTACAACATATAATTTAATCATAGTAATACCTTCTTTCAATCTATATTACATATTCTATTATCTCTGCTGGTTTTACTTTTTCTATATTAACAACTGATTTAATCGCAAGCTGATGAAATACAAATATAACACAATCATATTTATCATATTTATCAATTATACTTTGAATTCTTTCTTTCAAATGTTGTTTTGATTCCCATTTTTCACTACCATTAATATGAATTCCATCCTTATTCACATATTCTTTATAATATTCTTTCATTTCTTTTACTTTATACATATATGATGTGTCTGGTTCCCACTCTCTTAAATCAGGTTCAATTTTTATATCTAATCCTATTTCTTTTGAAATAATAGCTGCCGTCTGAAGAGCTCTTGTATATGGTGATGAAACAATTATTGAAGCCTCTTTTAATCTTTTATCTTTGGACATATTAACTACATCACTTATATTGTTTTCTGATAGTGGTGCCAAATCATTTCCATGACCAATAAAATTATGTGAGTCACAATAACTATAATCTGCTTTACCATGTCTTATCATATAAATTTTCATACTTAACCTCCAGTTTTTTCTTTACGATAAATAGCATACATTTATTAAATGAAGGAACATCATCTATTATTTTTTCTTCTAATATTTCCAAATTATTTAATTGGATTTCTTTTTTCATTTCATCTATTTTTTTTACTCTACATGATGTACTCGCAACTATTATTTCTTTACTTGTATTTATATTTACTCTTTTTGTATCATCAAATGCTTTTTCTAAATCTGAATTTATTTCTAAAACACCATCACCCATAGAAATAATTAAAGCAATTCCGTTATCTTTTAAATGATCATAAATAAAATTATAAAATTTATTTCTATGTTCATCTAATGCAAACATATGGATTACTGCAACTGAATATATAAAATCAAATTTTTCATTTAATGAATTTTCAATTAAATCTAATTGTTTAAAATTATTTACATATTTATAATCAGTTAGCTCATTACACTTGTCTATTACAGCAAAAGAATAATCTACACCTAAAACATTATAACCATTATCAAGTAAGTAAATTGTATCTCTTCCTTCACCGCATCCTAATTCCAATATATTTGACTTTTTTGTAATTTTATATGTTTTTAAAGTATCAAGTACTTCTTTTGTTCTTTCAGAAGTTTCCCATAATGAATTATTTTCATAGGTTTGTCTATACCTTTTATCGTATGCTTTATAATAATCATTTTTCATATCTATTCCTCGATAGTAATGCTTTTAGCATTTAAATAATCACTAGAGTTAATATCACTTATCTTTTTATTTAATGATTTTGTACATTCTATAAAGCTCATTCTCACTTTATCTGGTACCATATTTACTTTCATTTCAATAATATCATTTATATCTATAAACTCAAGAATAAATTCACCCATATTTTTATATGCTGAATCATTAAATTCAGGTCCATCACCTGTACCTAATACTCCAGATACTTTATTAATCAATGAAAAGTACTGATTACCCTTTTCTGTTTTCAATGTTATTAATGGCTCATCTTTAATTAGTTTAATATTAAGACCTGTTTCTTCCTTTAGTTCACGAATTGTTGTTTCTTTAATATTTTCTTTTTCTTCTATCCCACCACCTGGAACAACATAATATTCTTTTCTTTCACCATTTATGTTTTTTATTCTATGTATTAATAATATTTTGCCATTTTCTATTAATAATCCACCTGCTCTATTTCTCATACCTATACTCCTTTTAAAAATTGTATCATAAAAAAGAAAAAAATAGCGAATAAATCACTATTTAATTTTAAATTACATTTTAGCATCCCATTTGCTTACTAAAATTTTATCCTTTGATAATATTTGTAATTGCTTTTCACTTAGATATTTTTTATTAATTGCTATTCTATGTACATAATTATTTATAAAATCATCTGTTGCAACATAATAACCATTATTACCATTTTTAGATCCCCAACTATTTTCAATCTTCCATTTATCTATTTTATTATCAATTATATTAACTCCTGTTATTATCATACAATGATAATTAGTAATACCATTGGTCATTAAAATAGAATTATTATCAAGTTTTAAATCTATTCCAAACAATTCACCATATCTTTCCATAGTATCAACCCATACACCATCAATTCTTTTTGATGTTGTCGAACAATAAAAATAAACTGGTTCTTTTGCTTTTAATGATTTTAATATTAAATTCTTAAATTCTTTAGATGGTAAATTTAATGTAGCATAATCATTTTTCCCTATTATTTTTGAACTTTCTTCCTCCTCATATACATTATTATATTTTATCTTTTCATCCTTATAAGAAATTACTTCTACGTATTCATCTTCTAAGTCAATACCAATATACTTATCATAAAATTCTTTAGGAGTTATATCCTTATCAATATGATATTTACCATCCTTATCAGTATATTCAAAGTTAAATTTTTCTTTTGGTATACCGTATACCCCCGCAATAACATTATAAGCCATTTGCATATATTTATCTTTTATTTGTTGATTATTTTCTTTCGAACTATTAAGTTCAATATAAAACTTTCTTAATAATCTTGATAATATTAAATTTAACTCATATGTATTTGATGATGCATAAGTTTCTTCAAATTCAGTTTTTGGAACAACACCATACTTTTCTATTAAATTTGCTAATTGTGTAAAATACCCACCATCACCTAAACCTGTTTCTAGTAAGTTTGATACATATCTATCATATAGATTCTTATTTTGTAATTTGTATTCTATTAATCTTTCTAAAAGAGTATTAAATCTTTCTAACTTATCATAAAAGGCAATATAACTAGCAGACAATTCAAAATTATTTAATTTACATTTTTCTATCACTTTTTCTCTCAAAATATTAAGACCTGCGAAAGCCCAACATCTTCCAGATACTTTTTGATCTGTAATACTATGAGTTTTAATTTCTATACTAAAATTGTAACTTGGTTTTGTTTCAGAATCTTGTACTAAATCAATAAGTTGAACCTTATTTAGTACTCTTTGCATAACTTTATTTGTTGATTTACTTTCATAACTTTCTTTATATTTGTTTATATCTTCTTTTTTTAACATAAATTATCCCTCCAATAAATTATTTTATAAATCTTTCCCAAATTTTTCTAATGACCTTTAATGATAAAGTAGATAATGTAAAACCAATTACTGGTACTAAAGAACTTAAGAAAATATTATCATAATTTCTAACTAAATATGAATATATAATAACAACTATATAAGTTAATACCATAATAAATATTTTTCTTGTTAAACTTGTTTCCCATTTTTTATCTAATTCTACTCTCTTATTTCTTTCTTTTATATTATTTATCTCTTCTTCTATTTTCATTCTTACACCTCATTTAAATTATATCATAATAAAAAGAAAAAATAGTAAAAAATTACTATTTTCTAAAACACTTATATTGTTAAAAAATTCATTATTAAATCTATTAATATATCTTTTTCTTTTGGATTAGATTGTGCGACTAAAAGTGTTAATGCCGTAAGTGTATTATTATCTATTATCCTATTACCATTTTTAAAAAGAATATCATAATAATTTAAAAAATATATAAATAAAGTTGCTGCTATTCTTTTATTACCATCTACAAATACATGATTTTTTACTATTAAATAAAGGAAATTAGCAGCTTTTTCCTCTATACTTTTATATACTTCATTATTATCAAATGTTTGATATATATTATCTATTATAGAAGATAATCCATTATTTCTTTCAAGTGCAAACAAATTACTTTCTTCATTAAATCTTAATGTATTTATTATATTCATACATTCTTTATAATTAATTTTATCTTTTGATATATTTCCTTTTATTTTTTTTACGGTTCTATGATCATAATCATCAAGTAAGTCAAGTGCTTTAGAATAATTGCTTATTACATTTAATATATCTTTTGCTTCATCACCATTTAAATTGTCATCTACTCTAGTTGCTATATCAATTAACTTAATTGTTTTTTCTAAGTATTCAAGTCTTTTTTGATTAAATGCATAACCTTTTATCATATAATCTTTTAATACTTGATTAGCCCATTTTCTAAATGCAACACCTTGAGGAGATTTAACTCTATAACCAACAGAAATAATCACATCTAGATTATAATAATCAATCATATGTGTTTGATTTTTACCTTCTATAGCACCATGTTTAGTGGTTGTTGCAAATTTTGCAACAACCACATTATCACATTCTTCTGCTATAGCATTTTTTATATGTCTAGAAATAACTGACTTATCTCTATCAAATAATTTAGACATTTGATCAAGTGATAACCAAACGGTCTCATCTTTCATATTTACTTCTAATTTTACATTTTGATTTTCAAAAATTTTTATTTCATTTTCCATTTAAGTTTCCTCCTACATTTTTTTATTTACTAAAGCGTAATGTTTTGTTACTTTAGCCTAATTTTATTACAAAAATTCTTCTCCTTTCTTAATAAATTTTGTCTCCACTTAAATTAAAATTCACACTAATATTTCCTTATACTTGTAAGGTTAGACCATAATATATTTACATCATATATTACCAATAAAAGTTCGTCAATATAATAAAAAGAAAAAATAGTAAAAATTTACTATTCCTCATGTAATATGCACTCAACAATAAAAATTACATATACTATTCTCTATTTTTTTCTATCATTTCAAAATATTTCATCAAATAATTCCAACAACCAATTTTATCTGTCAAATCATTATAGTTATTATTTATTCTTTCTATAATTTCATCTTTATCAAACCATTTTATATTTTGAACTTCTTCTTGTTGTAATGTTATATCTTTCACATCAATATTTTTATGAACAATATAGTATTCATTGTAATGTCTATTTATTATAGAATCTTTGACATTCTCAGATGTTGTAGCGCCAATAAAAGTAAGATCATTTTTATTTAATTCAACACCTATTTCTTCCTTAGCTTCTCGTAATACAGCTTCATATCCAAATTCTCCGGACAAAACATGTCCGCCAGCAGTTATATCCCACAAATTAGGCCATAACTTTTTATTTGAACTTCTTTGTTGCAACAATACTTTTTTATCATCGTCACTTATAATAAAAACAACAACTGCTTTATGCCATAATCCCTTCAAATGACATTCATCTCTACTTACAATTTCATTTGTATATTCTCCATTTTTATTTAATACATCTATAAACTCTTTCATATTATATATCCTTTCTAATAATGCGTTCTTAATTCATAAACAATTACTTTTTCGTTTTTTGTTCCAAGTTCTTTATCGAATAATGAAAATTCAACTATGGTATCTTTAAGGTTATGTTCAATAATATATTTATAAATAAAATCAAAATGAGGAATTTTATTTAACCTTTTATCAAATATATCCGTTTTGAAATTAAATGTTGGATTTTGTATTGCATCTCTCACTGAAGCACTTGGATCAATTGATAATATGGCATAAACTTCACCATTTGATAAAAATTCAATTTCACCAACTAATAGTTGATTATCAGCGTAATTTGCTGAACTTACATTTATAGTGAATAAATTATATTCTTTAATCTCATCCAATACCTTATTATAATCTACTTTCAATTTAAAGGTTCCACCTGACTTTGATTTATCCCTTATAGCATAATATTGTGCTGGATATTGATTCAAAAATTGTTCGACTTTCTCCTCATCATTTTTCTTAAATAATTGTTCAGGAAATTTATTTAAGTTAAGTTCATTAATTTTCTTAATGCTTTCGATTTTACTTTTAATAACCATACATCACACCTCTTTTTACTATTCTATCATAAAAAAGAAAAAAATAGTAAAAATTTACTATTCTTCTTTATAATCACAAGCCGAACATTTTACTTTTCCATCTTTTGTAACTAGCATACTATTACATTCTGGACACTTCTTACCTGTAGGCATATCCCAATAAGCTTCTTTACATTTTGGAAAATTTGAACAGCCATAAAAAACTTTACCTTTTTTTGTTTTTCTTTCAACAATCTTATTACCACATTTAATGCAATCACAAACTTCTACGACTTTTTTCTCTTCTTTTTTAATATATTTACATTCTGGATAGTTAGAACAAGCTATAAATTCACCATATCTACCATTTCTTTTAACTAAATCTTTACCACATTCAGGACATACTTCTCCTGTCTTTTCAGGTTCTTTTTTCTCCATATTATCAAATGCATCTTTTACCATTGGTTCAAAATCCTCCCAAAATTTCTTTAATAATTCATTCCATACAACAGTTCCACTTGCAATATTATCTAAATCTTCTTCCATTTTTGCAGTATATTTTACATTAATTAAATCTTTGAAGAACTCTTGAAGTTTATTTGTTGTTTCTATTCCTATTTCAGTTGGAACAAACTTTTTATCCTTTTTATTTACATATCCTCTATCTATAATTGTACTTATAGTAGTTGCGTATGTTGATGGTCTACCAATACCTAGACTTTCCATTTCTTTAATTAATGAACTTTCTGTATATCTTGCTGGTGGTTCTGTAAAGTGTTGTTTTGTCTCTACTTTATCAGTAATAAGATTATCAGATTTATATTTATCTAAATCAGGTAAAATCTTATCTTCACTCTTTTCAAATTCACTATATACTTTTAAGTAACCATCAAAAGTAATTACACTACCATTAACTTTAAATTTATAATCATTATTATCAAGAATAACAGTTGTTAATTGTTGTTTTGCATCTTTCATTAAAGAAGCAAGTGCTCTAAAGTAAATAAGTCTATATAACTTATATTCATCATTAGTTAAATATTCTTTTACTGAATCTGGCGTTCTTGTAATACTTGTTGGTCTTATTGCTTCATGAGCATCTTGTACATTTTCTGTTTTCTTACTCTTTTTCACAAATCCAACATATTCTTTACCATAATTTACTTCAATATATTTTAAAGTATTTCCAACAAACTCATCTGATAATCTAATTGAATCAGTTCTCATATATGTAATTAAACCTACTGTTTCACTACCTATATTTATACCTTCATAAAGTTTTTGTGCAACACTCATAGTCTTTTTAGATGAGAAATTAATTTTGTTTACTGCATCTTGCTGCATTGTACTTGTTGTATAAGGTGGCTTACTAGCCTTATTCTTATTTTTCTTTTCAGTACTTTCTATTTTATAACTATTAGATAATTTATTTAATATATCTTTTGCTTCAATTTCGTTTTTTATTTCTAATTTAGTATTTTCTTTATAACCAAATAAATTTGCATCAAATGATGGGAATATTGCTTTTATTGTCCAATATTCTTCTGGAATGAATTTTTCAATTTCTTTTTCTCTATCAACTATTAATTTAAGTGCAACTGATTGTACTCTTCCAGCACTTTTACCACCTGTTTTTGATTGCATTAATTTACTTAATCTAAATCCTATTATTCTATCTAATATTCTTCTTGTCTCTTGACTTCTTACCATAAGATCATCAATTTTTCTAGCATTTTTAAATGAATTAACAACTGCATTTTTAGTTATTTCATTAAATACTATTCTTTCATAATCTTTATCATCAATACCAAGAGCATCTTTTAAATGCCAACTAATCGCTTCTCCCTCACGGTCAGGGTCGGTTGCAAGATATACTTTTTCTGCATTTTTAACTTCTTTTTTTAGTTCTGCAATATCTTTTTTCTTTCCCTTAATTGGTTCATAATTTGGTTTAAAACCATCTTCAATATCTACACCAAAACCATATTTACCAGAAGTTGCTAAATCTCTAATATGTCCTTTTGATGATAATACTTTATAATCACTACCTAAATATTTTTCTATTGTTTTACTTTTAGCTGGTGATTCCACTATTACTAAATTTTTACTCATAAAATCAGTCCCTTCATATATTATATTATCTCTTTTTCCTAACAATTCCCCTATCTAATACATTTTTTACAGGTTTATATGTCATTCTATACTCATCAAACACACCAAATTCATTTATTTTCTCTAAATGTTCTTTTGTTGGATAACCTTTATGCTTTTTAAAATTATATTCTGGATACTTCTTATCTAGATCAATTAATATTCTATCTCTTGTTACTTTAGCAAGTATTGATGCAGCCGCTATTGTTACACTTTTAGCGTCACCTTTTATTATTTTTAATACTGGTATATCAAGTGTTGTTATAGGCATAGCATCAGTTAATAAGTAATCTATTTTTACTTTTTTATTTGCTTCTTCATATGCTTTTATCATCGCTTTTCTGCTTGCTTCGTAAATATTTAATTCATCTATTTCTTTAGCAGATACGATTCCAATTCCATAAGTAATCGCATCTTTTATTATTATATCATATAATTGTTCTCTTTTTTTCTCTGTTAATTTTTTTGAATCGTTTATTAAATCATTTTTATAACCTTTTGGAAAAACTACACATCCTGCGACAACTGGTCCAACTAGTGGTCCTCTTCCAGCTTCATCTGTTCCCGCTATAAAATTATATCCTTCTTTATATAAATTTTCTTCATATTCATACATATTATTCATCAAATGTTACCTTGCCTAAATGACCTTCATTTAAATCCCTTACTATTAAAGCAGATACTTTATCATAATCTACTTCATTACCTCTTAATATGCATCCTCTTTTTCTTCCTATTACTTCATATGCATCTGTAAAATCTTCAAAATCTATATTTTCTAGGCCATATCTTTCTTTTAAATTTTCTTTATAATTAATAAACATATACTTTAATATATAACATGCAACTTCATCAATTGGAAGTATTTCCTCTTTAATTGCTGAAAAACACGCTAGATTTAATCCAACTTTTTCATCATCTATTTTTGGCCATAATATACCTGGTGAATCCATTAAATCTACATCTTTACTAATTCTTATCCAAGAAAGTTGTTTTGTTACACCTGGCTTATTACCAACTCCTACTACCTTTTTACCTGCAAGTCTATTAATTAAAGTTGACTTGCCTACATTTGGAATACCAATTATAAGCGCTCTATAGTTTCTTTTCTTTAATCCTTTTGCTTCTCTTTTTTCATTTAATTCTTTTAATACTTCATCTGTCGCAGATTTTATTTTATCTACATTTTTGTTGCTAATTAAATCCACTAAAACAACTTTATATCCAAGGCTTTCATAATACTTAATATGTTTATTTGTCTTATTTAAATCACATAAATCACTTTTAGTCATAATTAAAATTCTAGGTTTATTTTTTACTAAATCATCTATATCTTTTATTTTTGATGATATTGGTATTCTAGAATCAACCACTTCATATATTATATCTATTAAATCTATTTTTTCTTTTATTTGTCTTTTTGTTTTGGCCATATGACCAGGATACCAATTTATATTTGTTTTATTTTCATTCATTTCAATCAACTCACTTTTTTAAATCTACTTAAGTATAACATAAAAAAGATAGATTTTATAGTTATCTATCCTAATTTTTAGATTTACACACATTAATTTCATTAACAAATTTGTTATTATTATATACTAATTTTGAATTTAATATATTTTCCTTATCATTTTCTTTCATATTTAGAAACAAATACATATTCAATCTTTCATCATAATAATCTAAATATTTATTATCTTTTTTTATCAATATAATTGAGCTAATATGTTCCACTTCTTAGCTATTTTTAATTTACATTTTAAAAAATATACAATTACATATAATTATTTATCTTTAAAACTTAAATCTGTTATACTATAACCCAGTTCTTTTAATTTATTATATACTATGCTTGGAGAAATTCCTAGCATAGTATTATAATCACCTTCAACTTTATCTATAAACAAAGATGCCTTGCCTAATGGAACAAATCCACAGCATTTAAATATTTTTTCTTCATTATTTACATACCATTTTATTTCTTCATCTGTTATTTTATTAAAATAAATATCAACCTTAGAACTTGAACATATAATTCTTTCTTTATATAAATCAATCAATGTTATTCCTGTATATGCCATGCATTTATTATTTGATAATTTTTTTAAATTTAAATATGCATCTTCTTTACTTTTTGGTTTTTCATATATTTTATTATTGCAATATATAATAGTATCTGCAGAAATAATTATTGCTTTACCATCAATCTTTTTTCTAACTGATTTAGCTTTATTTAATGAGAGTTCCTCAACGTATTTATCTGGTAATATTTGATTACTTTTTTCTGGTACATCACTAGTAATAACATCATACTCTAGTCCTATCATATCAAATATATCTTGTCTTTGTTTTGAGCTTGAAGCCAATATTATTCTCATTTTATACATCCTTTACTATCCAATATTTATATTAAGTATAATTATATCACAAAAAAAGTAAATTTTATAATAATCTATCTATATTTTAATTTTGAACTATTACAAATTTCCATTATACTTATATATTTTTTTACTATAGGATTATAATCAACTCCAGACAACTCTTTATTTTTTTCTTCTGCAATATATTTTGCCAAATACATACATTTAATTAAGAGTATATACTCTGACATAATTGAATCACATGTATTTAATATAATTACATCTTTATAATATTTAGGTAATTCATTAATTAATAATTTATCTAGTTCAGTATTTAAATTAAAATAAATAGCTATATTATTGTTAGTAGTTGCTAATGTACTTCTTCCATGACAATACGAATACTTATCATGTATAATTGGTAACCCTATTCCAGATTCAACCATAGTAGATTCTAAAAATTTACTTGCTGCTGAGGTTTCTAATCCTGAAAATATTTCATAGGCAGTACAATTTACATCAAAACTATAATTATAAGAGTCGGTATTATCAATGAATCATTCTTTCTGATACTTCTAATTTATCTGATAATTCTTTAACATTATACTTTCATCCGTTTTCCAAATATTGAAGCATAAGTATAACGTTGGATATTTTTGACATTATCTTAAATTCCTTTCTTATTAAATTCAATATTTATGCAATTTTATATTAAAATAATATTACTAAATTTATTTTTTTCGTCAACAAATCATATTATATCATACGATTTTTGTTTTCTATAGTTGATGCACGTGATAACTAAAAAATAGTTTGCAATAACTATTTATATATTAGTACTCCTCTATCTTCTTTTGAATCTTCTTTCACTTCACACATATCAAGAAAATCATTATATTTTTTTATATGAGAAAATATATATGACAAAACTACTCCATTATCGTTTAAATTAAATTTGCTTAATAAATTCTTATAATCGTTTTTATTTGCATAATCAATAATATTAGATAAATATACTAAATCATATTTAGAATTTAAACTACTTACAAGAGTAAATATATCACCTTCATAAAAATTTAATTCAGTATTTTCAATATTTTCCCTTAATTTATAATAATTTTCATCTTTTAAATAACTTAATGATTTATACATAAAATCATTTGGCATTGCATCACTTTGAAATAATCTTGAACCAAATATTTCATACCAATCTGTATGACTAAATAATGCATCTCAATACTCTTTATATATACCATTTAAATATTTTCTTATATTTTCATAATATAAATCATCATAATATTCATCAAGTGTTGTTAATGGTGATTCTATAAATAATTTTACATAATCTTCTTTCTTTAATGCTTTAAGTGCTGCGAGTTTTAACATCAGATAATATTTTGGATACTTACTAATATCAAAACAATCAATTATTTTCTTTTCTGATGGAATTGATTCAATTATTTGATCCCCAGATGATATAACAGATAATATCCTTCTGCTATTTTTTAAATAATCCTTATATATACTTACATCTTCATTTGCCATTCTATATATTACTTGCTGTATTATCAATAATTTTTAATGATTCAGTAATATCGTCCATGCTTTTCACCCACTTACAGGCACATATTATACGAAACAATTTAAAATAAATCAAATTTTTTTATAATTATCTATTTTTTGTTTTTCTATCATTAATATAGTTTTCTACCAGTTTAATTCTTTTCTTATCTTTTTCTCTATTACTATTTTTTATAAAATCATAATAATCATAAATATCTTGAAGATAATATTCACCAAATTTCTCTATCTTGTTTGGCATCTTTTCATCAAGAATACATTCTACTTTATCATTTACTATATACCAACCATTTTCTTTCTGTACTAGATTATAGTTTTCTTTTAACTCTTTCAAACCTTTCTCAGTAACTGCAAGATCTAAATCTGCAGCACTATCATATATTCCTCTTAAAACAAGTGAAGCACTTGATAAAATCCAGTACTCACTTTTTTCTATTTTTAAAGTACTAATTAATTTTTCTAATTCTTTTTTATTCACTATACCACCTCTATTAATTAACATAAATTGGTACCCTGGTCATATTGCAACTAATTATATTTTTCTTTACTTTATTACGATACCATCTAAATTACATATATATACATTTGGTAATAATCCTTTTATATTATTTAACATTTCTTCATCATTTTCATATGTTCTTCCAACTAATATTCCTTCTATGAAATTAGATGGTATACCGAAAAGAACAGCACTTTCCCTATCAGTAAAAAAATCACCTTTATTTTTTATATCAATTAAAAATCTATCATAATATTTATCTACAACAAAATCTTTTAATACTTCACTATCCATATTTCCAGATAAAATATCATTAACTAATAAATTTTTTATATATTCATTATCACTATCAAATATAATACCTATTTGTACATTATCTGATGATAGATTTGGCATAAATCTTGATTCTTTTGTTTGTTCCATATACCATCTTTGAAAACCGCTTTTTTCTATTATCTCATTTATATTTTTCATATCAGAATATGGTATAACTTCAGTTTTAGTTTCTTTATTATTTAAATTATTATATCTAATAGTCCCACCACTATAAAAATTAATATATTCATTTAAATCATAATCTTTTTTTAAATTCCATACTCCTACACTACTTGGATACTTTGTACCTCTTGCTTTTTCTGTAAAGAAATTTGAAACAAGACCATTTTGAACAATCAATTTTAATCCATTAAAATTTTCATATGTTCCATGAAGTAATGTACCTTTCTTTAATTTTACACTATCAGATATATTATATTTTGGTTTATCTATATTGAAATTATCTTTTGCTAAAAAATAATTTTCAATTTGAGAAATCATTACATCCTTTGCTTTTCCACTTAATATTTCGTTTGTTATTTTTATATACTCTTCTTTTTTCATAAATCCTCCTATGTTTGCTTTATTATACCATTTTTTTATACTAATGCATATTCTCTTGCTATAATTCTGTCATCACTACAATATTCAATTATATAATTATTATCTTTTTTACATATTATTATTCCTATTGTCTTATCCTGTCCTATTTTTTTTAAGTTATTATCTATATAATTCATATAAACCTGTATTTGACCAATATGCTCTTTTTTTAGCTCTGTTACTTTTAATTCTATAACTACATAACAATTGTATTCTATATTAAATAGTAATAAATCTATATAATTATATCTATCTCCTATTTTTATTTTATATTCACTTCCAACAAAACAAAATGAATTACCTAATTCATTCATAAATGATTCAATATTTTCAAATATTAATTTTTTTAATACTTTTTCAGATATTTCCTTATAATTGAAATTATTTTTAATTAATATAGGATTTTTAACCAAGTCTGGTATCTTTAAATCTTCTTTTATTTTTAATTTTTCTTTTGTGACTTCATCTAATCTTTCATATTCCTTATTTTTTATTTTAGATCTAAGCTCATTTCTACTTAAATTTAATGATATTATTTGGTTAATATAATAATTTATTTTAGAATTATCTTTTAATGGTAACAATTCGATATAATGACTCCAGGATAATTGGTCAGCAATCGGCTGACTTTTTCCATACTCATAAAACATTCTCATATATTTTAAAGTGGTAACTGAATATTTTTTTCCAATATCATCTTTTAATCTTTTAGAATATTCTTTTATTATTCCTTCTCTATAATGTTTACCTGCTTCTTTTAGTAATTTACCAATATTATAATACGTAGTTAAATCACTTTTATTAATTGAATAATTCTTTACCTTTTTAGTAATTTCATTATTTAATAGTTCTTTTTTTATCTCATCATAATAATTCAAAAAATCACCTCTACTTCTTATATTCTCTCCTTTTAAAGAAAATTCCCCTAAAATATAAAAAAAGTAATCATTTTTCTTGATTACTTAATATTTTATTTAAAAATTAAAATCTAAATATACATAATTATTCATGTCATATGATAAATTTTTATCTATTTCTTCTTTAGCCTCTTCACTTATGCTTGATATTCTCTTTTTATTTACAAGTGGGTCAATATATCTAATTTTTGCGCCATGATGAACAAAATAAACATTTTCTGGTTTTCCTTTGCTTACTTTTATATTTTTAGCATTTTTCCATATATTAAATATATCTTTATATTTAGAATTTTCTATAATTTCTATTATTTCTGACTCTTTCTTATTATATAAATCCTCTTTAGTTATTAATCCATCTTCATTTAATTTTTTTATAATATCCGCAATTAACTGCATTGAATATCTTGTTTTATCATCTCTATATATAATAGATAATTTACTTGTTATTTTAACAAACTCTAAAGCAGTTGCTTTTGATTTAAATGATAATTCTAAGGTACCCTCTTCATCCTTATCTAAAATAACATCATTATAAATTTTCTTTATATCATCTATATTTGATAATTTATATGTTAAAAGTGCATTAGAAAGTGAATATTCAAATCTATCTGCTGATAGTTTTGGAGTATCATTATCCGCAACTGGATATATATGATAATCATCTACTTCTTCTAATTTTATATTGTCTCTTTTTAATAAATCCATTATTTCTTTTGAACTACCAATAATTTTACTTGTTAAATCTTCTGTTGACTCTTGAGTCATATAATCACCATTTAAAAAGTCAACACAATGTTTAAATACTGGAGTTGCTATATCATGAAACAAACCTGATAAAGTTTGTTTTTTATCATGAGTAAAATGCCATACTATTAAAGCAACAGCAACTGAATGATCTAAACTAGAAAAGAAAAAATCAATTTCAAATAAATTAGAATATATTTTCCCACATGTTACACTAATATATCTTTGTTTTAATAACTCTTTAGTTTCTATATAATCATTTAGCCATTCTGGAAAATTTGGTTCTAACACATTAAAATAATCTAATACTCTTTTATCAACACTATCTATATATTTCATAATTTTACCTCCATATCACTTATTATACATCTAATATTACTTTTTGTGATTTTTTCTTTCATCACATGCATCTATAAAAGCCTTAAAAATATTATTATGATTTTCATCTATTTTATATAAACTTTCAGGATGAAATCTAATACCAATATAAAAATGCTTAATTTCACTTTCTACAACATCAGGATAACCGTCCTCATCAACTGCTGTAACTTTTAATAATGGATAACTATCAAGTACGTTTTTATGTCTTGAGTTTACCCTAATGTTGTCTTTTTTTATAATATTAAAAATTTTTGAATTTTTATCTATTATATTTATATTATGAACATATTGATCATTAGGTCTATTATGAAAATCAGGATTATTAACACATTTAATTGTTCCTCCTAATCCTCTTGCAATATTATTTTGACCAGCACAAATTCCAAGACAAGGAATGTCATTATCATAACAATATTTTGCTATAAAAGGTTCATACGCCTCACTTTCACTTCCACCTTGAAGTATGATTCCATCACATAATTTTATTTGTTCTATAATAACAGATTTATTAATTTTTTCATCATACTCCATAAAATTATCTGAAGAAAACATTATTTCATCATCTGGAGATAATATCCCAATTGCTAGAGCACCATTATCAAATATTGCTTGTTTAACTTCATCACGAATTAATGAATCAGTTCTAGAATCATTACTCTTTTTGTGTTTAGAAACAATACCAATCACAATATTACTCATATTAACATCTTTCTCCATTCTTAAAGTATTTTTTAGATTCTTCTTCACTAAAGTCATATCCACAAGAAATTAATCCTTTTTTTATTACATCTATATATCTATCACTTGGTTCATTTAATATTTCATCTAATTTTTTACTGGATGTAAATGTTAAAACGGGTAAATTATCCTCATAGCCCGCTAAAACAACAGCATCATATAATTTTCCCTCTTGTTTTAATACACTTTTAAATTGACTCATTTTAATTTTATAAATTCTTCCATAACTTTTCCCATCATTCATATAATCTAAAAAAGCCATACCCCCTGTCCATCTTTTACTTTCTCCAGCAAAATAAATTGGACAATTATATATGTATTTTTTAGATTCTAATGGTTCAGATTTATCTTCACATCCTTCACTTGAACTATATATTCCAGAATTATCTCCTTTAATATATAACATAAATCTATCATAATTAATATTTGAGCCATAACAACCATACCACACATAATCATTATCATTATATTTTTTTAATTCTTCATCTTTTACTATTTTCATATTTTTTCCTCCATATTACTTATTATCCATTTTATATCCTCGATAGATTTATCTACATTAAATGATCCATTACCAATAGGATAAAATACTGAATAAAAATTAAAATCTTTATTGTTTATTTTCTTCACACATAACTTTTTTCTAACATTTGAAACAGATATTTTTTCATCAAGCACAATAGAACTTACCTGATTACCAAAAAGTATTATTACTTTTGGATTTACTATTTCCATCTCTTTTTTAAATAAATTTAAGTACTTCTTATATACTTCATCAGGAAGAGGTCTTGCATCTATCTGTGTACATTTACCCAAATTAGTTATAAAAACTTTATGTTTTTTTACATTTTCATATACTTCGTTTGCAAAATCTATTGTCCATTCTTTTCCTTTAATACTTCTAATTTTTTCATATACATCATCATCTAATAATCCAACATTATAAAATAATGTCCATATATTTTTTGTTCCTATCCAAGGAGATTTTAATCCTTTCCAATTTTTACTTGATGCAATATTTCTTCCTGTTGGATTCATAAATACAAAAGAAATATCAGGGTTTATACACTCCCCACCATTATATATAGAATCAAGTTCTTTAGCACCATATTTTAATTGCAGCCTATCATAATCTTTCTTTAAATCTTCTAACTTCATTTCTAACCTCTTACTTCAAATCATCAAATTCTAAATTTTCAATACTTATAACTTTATCATTACTATCAAATACTAGTTTAAATACTTCTGGAGCGGATATTTTTTTATCAAATACAACTTTATCATTAAATGAAAAAGTAATATTTCTATCAGCACTAACATTAATTAATTTACAGTATTTAAGTAAGTAATATATTATTGCATAGCCATGAGAAAATATAGCAATTCTTTTACCTTTATTATTTTTTATAATTTCACTTATTACTTCATCCATTCTTTTTCTTACATCTTTTTGACTTTCTCCACCTAATGTTTTAAAATTTTCATCTAAAAATTGTTTAGTAAACCAATCTGGATAAATATCATCATTAGGTCTACCTCTTCTTCTTTCATCCAATCTACTATCTAAATTTATTTTTAAATTTTGTTTTTCAAGTAAGTATTTAGCAGTTTCTAGAGTTCTAACTAACACGCTTGCATATACTATATCAATATTTTGAAGTTCTTTTTCATTAGATAAAATCTCTGCTCTTTTCTCCCCTTCTACAGATAAAACAAGTTTTTCATTTTTAATTTGTTCATTATCACTTGTATTATAATTTTCTACAATATCTTTTATATCATATTTTATAGAATGTCTTATTAAGTATAATGTTGTATTTTGCATATTTTTCACCTACTATAAATTAATTATATCAAAAAAAAGATAATACTAAAATAGTATTATTCATTTATATTTTCCATTTCTTGTTATCCATTAACATAATATATTTTAAATCTAGCTTATTTGAAAATGATTCTACTCCTTTAAATATTTTTTTAGTGAAATAATATTCATTTATTTCTTTTAAATTAACTTCACCATCCGTAATAAAATTTATTTTAAGATTGTTATTTTCTATAGTTATATCAATATCATTCACATGACTATACTCTTTATTACCTTTAACTTTTTTGCCACTAGATGAAAGTCTTTCTTTTGTCATATCAAGTTTATCTGCAAATATTAATATTATTCCATATAAATTATCTGTTTCAAAGCCATCACTATGATTCTTAATTGCATCAAGTATTAAATTAATATCATCAAATTTTATATCATTATTAATAAAATAATCTTTTGCAAATAAGTAACTTCTGTATGCATGATTTTCTTTTCCTAAAATAGCACCTGTATCATGAAGTATACACGCTATTTTTTCTTTATAAATAAATTCTTCATCAAAATCTAACTTATTTAATACATTATCTATTATTTTTTCTACTCTTTTTATATGATTTAAATCATGATATGCCCATCCGCCAGTTTTATCTTCAAACTTTCTTATATTTTCATACCTATCTATTATTTTTTTATCATTAATTATTTTTTCATATATTTCTTTAAACATTATTATCACCTTGTAATTAATAATATTCATTCATATTATAATAATTACTTTAGATTAAAAAAAAGCAAACATAATTGTTTACTTTAATTAATTAAAATATCAACATTTCCAGTAAAATTATTTGTATCAATAACAAAATAATTACTACCACTTTTTACATTAAAATCAAATTCATATAAACCACTATCTTTAGTTAATATTTTTTCTTCTTCCTTTAAATTCATTTTTATAGTTATTTCACCTGATACTTTTTCAAGATATATTTTTATATGAATATTATCTTCATCTCTATTTAAAGTAGTACCACCAAAAATAGTTTCTTTTTTACTAGATTTTTCGTAATTTGACACATAAGTTCCAGTATAATGATCTATACCAAAACTTCTTTTACCTATTAAATCATTATCCTTAGTAAGAATTTCATCACCAAACTTTTTACTTGCATCATCAAAAGTTTTTATTACTCTATCTTTTGAACAACCCGTTAAAAATATAGTGCAAATTATAACAAATATAACTATTACAAATTTTCTCATTTTATTTTTCTCTTATAATATTTTTACTAGCAAAATATGTTAATAAGAAATATCCACCATATATCAATACCAAAAATATAAATGTCATAGTAATTGATGAAGTAAGACCACTAATACCCATAGTTCCAAGTATTTTGTTTGCAAATATTATTCCGAATATTGAATGAACTATAGCAAGTGATAAAGGAATCATAAAGAATATAAATATTTGATTAAATAATGCTTTATTGATCATTTTTTCATCTGCACCTAATTTTCTAATCATTTTATATCTCTCTTTATTATCCGTTGATTCAGATAATTCTTTTAAAGCAAGTATTGCAGCACTTGATATTAAGAATATTATTCCTAAATATAAACCAATAAATGTAACAAGCGCTCCAAGTCCTATTGATGACTCTAACATATCAATTTTTGTATTATATGAAACTAAATTAGTTTTATTATATGTATTCTCTAAATTATTTATTAATGAATTAATTTTTTGCTTTTCAACTTTAGTATTTGCATTATAATTAGCAAGTAAAATTTCCTTTTTAGGCATATTTTCATTAACAACATTATCAGGTACTACAATAATTCCACTATTTAAATGCTGCGCACCAACATCTACAAATCCATATTTGCATTCACTATATTTTGGAGTAAGAACATTATCATTTACTGTAATTATTGAGTTTTTATTTAATGCCTTATTTCTAATATCTATCATTGAATTGTAATCAGCAATAACAATATATTCATTTTCTTTTAATGTATATGTTTTATTACCATATAATTTAGCAACTTTATTATAATCACTAATACTCATTATATTTTCTTTAGTAAAAAAATTCATAAGAGGAAATTTTTCTTTTACTTCTTCATATGCATCACCTAATGTATCCTGAAGAGTTAAATTAGTCTTATAATAATAAACTATAAGCATATCTTTAAAATTATTTTTATCAATATTATTATTTTTTAATGTTTCTAAAATATCAATCTTTGTATCCGCAATAATTTCATCATTTAATAAATTATCTTTTATAAAATCATCTGTTACATTTCTATCTTTTATAATTTCTACATCAACTTTAGATAATTCATCAATATTACCAGTAAGTGAATTTTTAATTGATAAACAACTTGATAAAAAACATATTGTTATAAAAAGCATTAAACATATTATTGTACTTGAAAATACAGTTGTGTTAATCTTGCTACTAACTTGTCTTAATGTAAAACTATTTAATCCTTTATAATATAAACCTTTCATATTCATTACTATTTTTAATATAAGACCTGATAATGACCAAAATATTAAAAATGTAGATAAAGCTCCTAAAACAATTGGAATATATAGACTAGTTATATCACCACTTAATTTACTATCACTTGTAACAAAGTAATATGAATAAATAAGCATAGCACATGCGATTATAAATATAATCATGCAAAGAATAGGATTCTTTAATTTTATTTTTTCAGTCTTTTTACTTGAATTAATTAAATCAATAAGTTTACATTTGCTAACACTTATTGTATTAAATATCATAACAATTAAATACATAATTCCAAAATATATTAAACATTTAAGTGCAGCACTTGATGAAAATATAAATCTAAAATTAGTCATATCTGCTTCAAATAAATTTGCGACTAATAAACTCATTAATTCTGATAAGAAAAATCCAAGTAAAAGTCCAACACCTAAAGATAAAATACCTATTATAAGTGTTTCAAAAAATAGTATTAAAGATATTTTTCTTTTACTCATTCCAAGTGTTAAATATATACCAAACTCTTTATTTCTTCTTTTTATTAAAAATCTAGATGCATAAATAATTAAAAAGCCTAATATAAAGGATATAAATACACTAACTGATGAAAGTAATTGATTCATAAGATTTATTATTTCTAAAGTATTACTTGATACTTTCATCATTACTGTTTGGCTTTCTATTGAATTAAATACATAAAATATAGCAACACCTAAAACTAAAGTTAGAAAATAGATGGCATAGTCTTTAATACTTTTTTGTATATTTTTTATTGAAAGTTTAAAGAGCATCGTTTAAGTCACCACCTAAAAGAGTTACTACATCAATTATTTCATCAAAGAATTCTTTTCTTGTTTCATCACCCTTATTAATTTCATTAAATATTTTGCCATCCTTTATAAATATTACTCTATCTGCATAACTTGCGGTAAATGCATCATGCGTAACCATTAATATAGTTGCAGAAAGTTCTTTGTTTAAAAAATTAAATTTTTCAAGTAACATTTTTGATGATTTAGAATCAAGTGCGCCAGTTGGTTCATCTGCCAAAATTAATTTTGGATTTGTTACTATTGCTCTTGCACTCGCTACCCTTTGTTTTTGTCCACCACTTAACTCATATGGATATTTATTTAATATTTTTTCTATATCAAGTTCTCTTGCTACTTTTTTAACTCTATCATCTATTTCTTTAGAATTAACATTTTGAATAGATAAAGAAAGTGCTATATTTTCATATGATGTTAATGTATCTAATAAATTAAAATCCTGAAATATGAAACCAAGTTTCTCCCTTCTAAATTTATTTAAACTATTTCCTTTTAATTTAGTAATATCAGTATTACCTACAAATATATGACCTGATGATACTTTATCAATTGTAGATATACAATTTAAAAGTGTTGTTTTTCCTGAGCCAGATGCTCCCATTATCGCAATAAATTCGCCCTTATCTACAGAAAATGAAATGTTATCAATTGCCTTTGTAAGACTTGATTTATTACCATAATACTTTTCAATTTTTTCGATTTTTAAAATATTTTCCATAAAATCATTCCTTTCTACATCTCATTTTAGTAGATAAATAAATTATTGTCGTTTGTTTTGTATTACCTAATATTACAATTTTGTAAGTTAGTTATCTATTTTGTAATAATCATTATTCCCAAATATAATTTTAACTATAGTGTATTCATTTTTTTCTGATTCAATTAATATTCTGTGACCTAATTTATCACATAATCTTTTTGCAATATAAAGTCCCATTCCAGTTGATTTTGATAAATTTCTACCATTTTCTCCTGTAAATGATTTTTTAAAAACATTTTTTATATCTTTTTTATTTATTCCTATTCCATTATCATAAATACTCAAAATTGTTTTATCATTTTCTTTAAATGATTCTATTTTTATAATTGAATCATTATCTTTTTTATATTTTATACTATTGTTTATAATTTGATTTAATATAAACTCAAGCCATTTTGAATCTGTTAAGACCTTATTTTCTTTTATATTTGTTTCTATATTTATATTGTTTAAAAGTAATTCATCCTTATTTTTCAAAATAACATCTTTTATAATTTTGTCTAAATTATTTTCTTTTATAATATAATCATTTTCTGCATAATTACTTCTAACATAATATAAAACTTGATCTACATAATCATTTAATTTTTTTACTTCATTAATATAAGTGTTATTTAATTCTTTATGATTGTGACTCATTAATACTAAACTTGATATTGGTATTTTTACTTCATGAATCCACATTTCAATATAATCTTTAAAGTCTTCTATGTTTGATAAATATTCATTAACAATTTCTATCATTGATTTATCAGTTTCATAAATAGTATCATACAATATTTTTCCCTCATAAAATGATGGTCTACTCATCATTTCTAATATTAAATATTTTTTATCTAATTCTTCTAGTTTTTGACTTAAAGAAGTATAAAAATTTTTCTTTCTAAAATAATCTATCATTAATAATAAAATGTTTTCAGTTATCAATAAAAATGTAACTACCATAATTAAACTAAAGCGCACTTTAAACGCAAGTAATAATAAAATTATTATAGATATACATATTAAATTTACGATTATAAAATATACTTTATCTTTTAAATATTCACTTAATTTCATAGTAATATATACCCTTGTCCTTTTCTTGTTTCTATTATATTTTCATAACCAAAATTTGATAATTTACTTCTAAGTCTACTTATATTAACTGTTAATGCATTGTCATTTATATATTCTTCATTATTCCATAAATATGTCATAAGTTCATCACGAGATACTATTTTTTCTTTATTGTTTAATAAATATGAAAATATTATCATTTCATTTTTAGTAAGAACTAATACTTTATCATCTTTTTTTAACTCTGATTTATTTAAATCAACTGTTATATCTTTATATTTTAGTGCATTATTATTTTGATTCATTCTTTTAAATATATTTTGTATTCTCAAAAGTAATATAGTTGGATTATATGGTTTTGTTATATAATCATCTGCGCCATATGTTATTGATAATGCTTCATCTATTTCTCCTGATTTACTTGTAACCATAATTACAGGTACACTACTTTCTTTTCTTATTTCTTTTAATAAAAGTTCTCCATTAAGATATGGAATATTTATATCTAAAAGTATTAAATCAGGATTATATTTAAATATTTCTTCTTTTGCTTTTTCAAAATTTTTAACACTTTCTACTAAATATGATGAATTTTTAAGTAATTCACTAAGTTCATCCTTAATTACTTCATCATCTTCTACTATCATGATTTTTTTCATATTTTTTTGTCTCCCTTAAGTATTATTATACTATATTTTTATATAATTAAATCTTACAATATTGTAAGAAATAGATATTTATTATCACGAACTTGAATAAATTTAAATATAATATATTGAAGGGAGAGATATATTATGTATTATCAATATCCATACCCATATCAAGGTTATGGTTACCAGCAAAATAATGGCGGTTATGGTTTTGTTTGGGGTATTATTATAGTAGTATTTATAATTTTCTTATTATTCTGGGGTTTTGGCGCAGTTAATAAAGGATGCAACTAACAAATTATACTCTCCATTTTTAGCATATAAAAACAAGCTTTTTAAGGCTTGTTTTATTAATTCTTTTATAAGAAAAAGACATCTGATTTAAGCTAATGCTTATTTCAGATGAAATCCAGAAAGGGATTACATTTGATTCGCACAATCAAACGTATCCTTTTTTATTTTATGAAGTTTCCTTCATCTATATTCATAATATCATATTTTTTTATTTTTTTCAATAAACTCTTTACATTTTATAAAGAAATCAACTTGATCCTGATTAAGGGTTTTATTTTCTACCATTTCCTCTAACTCTTTCATGCTAAAATATTTTACTAATGTTAATTCTTCTTTTTGTATATTTAAATCAGCAATATCTAAATCTGCTTTTACATAATACATTTTATAACAATCTTTACCATCACAACCAGAATCAAACTCAGTTATATCATATTTACTAATATCTATACCAAGTTCTTCTTTTACCTCTGTAATAATTCCTTCATATGGCGTTTCACCAGACTTTGGATGTCCACCAGTTACACCATAATCTCCACCCTTTTCTGGTACTCTTTTTTGCATTAAAAAATTACCCTCGCTATTTTCTATTGCTATCATAACAACCATTGGATAATATCCTTTTGGTATTTCATCACCTTTATAATATGTTAATTCTGTCTTATTACCAAATTCATCATATAAATCTCTTAATTCTCTCATAACTTTTACCCTTCTTTTATTCTATTATATAACAATTTTATAAGAAAATAAATATTGATAATTTATATTTTTTTCGAAGAATTATACTCTAATGACTTTCTTAAATTTTTATGAAAATATACATTTTCAGTTCCAACATGAATACCCAAAGGTTCAAATTCTGACTGTTCCACAAGAATACCACCAAGTGATTTATGAAATTCATTTGATGGATTACCATTTAAACATGCAGTTACTAACTCTGTATATCCTTCATTTAATAATTCTTGCATACACATTATAGCAAGTTTTCTACCAATGCCTAATCCTTGATAACCTTCTAATATATATTCTGCATATATTTCACCCGCATTTGGATAATTATTGTTTCTAGACCTGCCATATGTACTAAATCCAACAATTTCTCCATTAACTAATGCTACATAAGTATTATTTTTTTCTTTTATTCTTTTTTTACTTTTATCAATTCTTTCCTTATTTTTATATTGAAGTTTATCAATTATTTCTTGAGATATTAAATTTTTATAAGTTGTATTCCATACTTCAATATTGATATCAATAATACGTTCTGCATCTTCTTGTTTTGCCTTTCTTATTTCCATCTTCATAATTACCCTCCTTTTAATTTTTAAATTGCTATAAACGAATCATATTCATCCTTATATTTTTTTATTGATTCATCTACATTAATCCAATACACATTTGTCATTGTATTATCAGATTCATCTAATTCACATCTTTCTAATATTCCACCTAATGCCTTAATAGTTTTATCACTACCTAAATTATCAACTGAACAATCAATCATTACTTTATCAAGATTAAGTTTTTGTGCTTCTAACAATACTAAATATAATTGAATCTTATTGTATCCCTTTCTTCTTTCTGTTGGTCTTATCCCATATCCAATATGGCCACCAAATTCTAACATTTTCTCTGACAAGTTCCATCTAATATTAATTGTACCAACTATCTTATTATCATTCTTTCTAATTAATAAAAAAGTTTTCCCAGGTACTCTATTAATACTTTTGGCATACTCTTCATTTTTCATATTCAAACATCTTTCAAGTGCTTCTTCAAAAGTGTATCCATCGTATATTTTATCTAATGAACCAGTTCCATTAATATTTGAATTATATTTAACAAATTCATCTAAATATTCTATTATTTCATCTTTTCTTTCTAAAGATGGTTCTTCTAAATAAAATCTTTCCATTTTTACTCATCCTCCTATATTATATTTCTTTTTCAAAAATTACTCTTTGTTCTTTAAAACCTAAATGATTATATATTTCATTAGCATGTTTATTAAAAGACCAGCAACAAAATTCAACTCTAACACATTTTTCTTTTTTAGCTATTTCTTCCGCCTTCTTAATTAATAAACTAGATATTCCTTTTCCTCTTTCTTTTTTATCTACAACTAATTGATCAATCCATAACGTTTTTGAACGTTTATCTTTTATTTCAAAAATTATAAATCCCAATATATTATTATTTTTTTCTGCTACTAAAACATCTTTATTTTCTATTAAATTAATTAAATCTTTTTTTAAATCATCATTTTTCTTATTATTATCAAATATATCCTTTCTTTCATTTAAATGAAATTCAAATCCATCAATAAATATATTTAATAAATTATTATCTATATCATTTATATTTGCTCTTCTAATATTCATTACTTATCATCCCCTATTTAACTTGCAAATTTTTAATATTCTTTTTTGTACATGAGAAATTAATTAATACATCATTATCTATGTACCCAACATTTTTATATGCTTTATTTGATGGAATATATTTATAATCTGTATATAATGAAACATGATATCCATCTTTTAAAACTTTATTTGTTAATTGATATATTAAGGAAGCCGCATAACCTTTTCCTCTTGCTTCAGGAGTAGTATATACTCCTGAAATTTTTGCATTTCCATCTACAACGCTATAAAAAGCCTGTGCAACTATTTTATTATCACTATTCTTCCATACATAATAATTGCCTGCATCTAATCTTTTTTTAAATTCTTTATTCGCTTCTTCAAAAGAAAAATCTTTTACATCAGATATTTCATGTGATTCATTATACATAAAATCTGTTAAAACTTGTTCATCATCTTTAGTTGCATAGTCTATATAACCATCTGTTTTTTTAGGTTCAATAGTTTTATTGCATACTAAATATCCCATTTCAAAATAATAATCTCCTAATGCTTCAAAATTATCTTTAACTAATAAATCATACAATTCTTTTTTACAAGTAAATCTTGTATCAACATCTAATCTATATAAATCAATTGCTTCCTCTATTTCAGTTAAAATATTTATATTAAAATTATCTTTTGTCCAAATCCAAGTAGGCCAAGTCAAACTTCCCCTACATAAAACATAGTTTTCTTCATCACTATATAATTCTAACGTTTCACTACCTAAATTTTGTAATATAAGAAAAAATTTATATTTATCTTTTTGAAATTCATTACTTTGAAATAATTTATTATTTGGATTAATTCTTTTTATCATTCTTATCACTCCATTCTTTGTATATTTTTATAAATTATAAATATAAAATACTTCAGGGTATTTAACACTAAATTTCACATAATCTTCTTTAAATTCAGATAATTTTCCTCCCCATGATTCATATACTTTTCTTGCCTTTATATTATTTTTTAAAACTCCTATAACATATTTTTTAGCACCATTTTCTCTAGCCCATTTTTCAAATATATTTTTAAATGATGACCCAATACCGTTACTTTGAAATTTTGGGTCAATATATAGTCCGATTAAATCTGCATATTCAGAAAAATTATTGTATGCTGATGTTATACTTCCACACATTAAACCAACTAACCTGCCATTACACTCTGCTACATATGCAATATTTTCATTATCATTTTTTATTGTTTCTGAAAAAGTTTTAACTTTTTGTTCTATCTTATTATCTCTATCAATAAACACTTCGTCTGGGAAAATATCTTTATAAGCATCTCTCCATACTTTATTTACTAACAAAAACCAATTATAAGCATCATTTTTATTTACTTTTCTAATAATTATTGATTCATTATTCATTTTAGTTCCTCCTATTTTATTAAATTATATCATTTTATATATTAAAAAACACAGAATAACACTAACATATACAGTCTGTATACATTAGTGACTCCGTGTTTTATTACGTGTAAGAAATAATTCTCTGTGTAGCTCGATAAACTTATACACACTCACTATTATTTTTCAATAAATCTTTTTAATACTTTTCTATTTCCATCAGCAACTTTTTCAAGTTCTGGTAATGTTGTATAATTTGAAATAATATCAATCATTCTGTCTTTAATAATAGCGTCTCTTTTTTTACTATTAATTACTGATGATATATATAATTTCTTTTGTGGTTCAGTTAATTCACCCCAAATTGTTCTTTCTTCTGTATTATAAATTAAATACATAATAATGTCTGAATATAAATCTTCAACAATTTCATTTTTAGCTTTTTTATCTTTTAAAAATAAATTATAATTTCTCTTTTCTGTTAAATCTGCTTGTCTTAAAATTTGTTCATCATACATTTTTAATGCACTTATAATTTTAGTAATTGAATCAGGTCCAATATTTCTGATTCTTCCTATTACATTTCTACCGAATTGATCTGTTAATTTCAAATTATGCTTTATTTCATCAATAGAATATGTTCTTAATCCTCTAAACTTAGTTTGAAGTTCAAGTGTAGGATTATCTAATAGTAATACATCTCCTCTATTTAATTTATCAATTGATTCAATTCCATTATCTTCATACTCATATGTTTCTGGCTCAATACCTTTTATATTATTTTTTTCAACAATTAATTTTAATTCATCAATTCTTTTATTAACTATATCCCAATTATACTTAGGATACTCCTTAGTTAAAGATATTAAATCTTCAACACTATAGCAATTATTTTCTCTTGCTAAATCTACAAATCTTTGTTCTGAACCATACAATATACAATCAGCAGAAATATTTGATAACTTTACCATTTCTTTACCTTCTTTCCTTAAAATAATTTTTTTAAAACCTTTTGTTTTATTTCCGATGGTTCCTCCAACAAAATATTACCATCTTTTTTTGACTTTTTTATTGTAGGTATTTCTTCAATACCACTTACTTTAGTAATTTCACTTTTAATACATGTTATATCTTCTTTTTTACATTTGTATAAATTTGTTAAATAATCTTTAATATATTCATCTGATTCAAATTCTTGTGATGTATATTTTGTGAATTGTTCCCCATTTATACAAAATGTTATTTTATTCATATTTCCTGTATTTGAATAAATAATATCATCTATTTCTATTAATTCGTAATCTAATTTATCCATCACTATATCAAATGATACACAATCAGATAGTTGAACATTATCACTTAATCTATAAATAAAATTTGAATTATAAAAGAATTTATTATCTCCTGGATTACTATACTCATTAATATAATTTAATAATTCAGTATTAATTTCTAAAATTTCATCATCATTTAAATCTTGCGCTAAATTTTTTAACATTGAATATGTATTAGCAACATTACTTTCCTCTTGAATTTTTATATTTTTACCGGCAACATAACAAGAATATAATGATAGAAATAATAATGTTTTAAATAAACACTTTTTTAACATCAATCGATTATTTTTCTTTTCAAAACTTTTCATTTTTTCATTTCTGTCTTCATGTCTAAGTAATAATTCTTTTTCATCTTTAATATACTCTAAAAGATTTTTCTTATTATATTGTAATTCAATATTATCTTGTAATGCTCTATTATATAACATTTCTAAATTATAGTTAAAACAGTGATAACTTTTTAAAACTATATCATGATTAAGATAATCAGATAGTTCCATCTTTTTATATCTTTTCATTATATTCTCCTCCTTTCCTGTTGTCCGTGTAAGATATAAAAAAGCCACGAACAAATATTATTCGTGACTCCAAGTTCTTGTGTAGGCTCTTCACCCGGGATAGCTCGTAATTAATACTTATATCCCCTCACTTGTTTACAAATTATACTCAATATTTTTTGTTTGTCAACCATATTTTTTATATTTTTATATTTTTAAGTAATCTATTTGATATATTTTCTGCATTCTTAAATAGATATTTACATATATTTGTTCTAAAACATCCAAACTTCAATAAATCTACATTTACGTTATTATTAATATACTCTTTATAGCCATATGTACTACTTAATAATTGAATTAAATATATGTATGACATATACTTTAAATCATATTCATTTAGTTTTACACACTTATTAAATTCTTTTATATAATTAGTAAACGTATCTAAATTAAAAATACCATTTTGTGCAGTTTTATCTATATAACTATATGATCTAATTAGTTCCCAAACTATTGGCATCTTACAAGCACTAACAAAATCAATAACTGAATTTATATGATTATTTTTATAAATAAATTGTAATACATTAAAATCACCATGAGTATTCTTTATTGTTAATTTTTTCGTATCAATAAAAATATTTTCTTCACTTATGTCTTTAATCATATTTATTTTTTCTTCTAAATCTCTTTTTATTTTTAATGTTTCTTCATCATCTTTATCATTTATTATTTTTAATAATTCTTGATGTTTTTCAATACTTTTTTCAAATATTTCTTTACTAAACAAATATGACAAATCATTTAAAGGTAATAATATATCTAAATTTTCTAAAGACTTAACAATCATTCCATATACTTTAGCACACTCAATTGTTTGTTCATAATTTTCTTCATTTCTATTTAATGTATATCCTTCTATAAATTTTTGAATTATAATAACTTTATTTTTATATAGAGAGTAATATGTATCATTTATAGTTTTTATATATGATGGAACTTTTATACCGTCTTTCTTTAAATGATTTATTATAGTTATCTCTTTTTCTATTTCTTCTTTTGTATATTTAGATTGAAATTCTTTTAAAACATATTCATCATTATTTAATGAGTATATATTGGCACTTCCTCTATTAATTATTTTAATATTAGTTACATTAATTCCATACTTTTCTTTAACAAAATTTATTATTTCTTTTTTGTTTATAAAAACAGTCTTTTCTAACATAATATATACCTCATATAATTTTACCTTTTGTTAATTTTATATTTTAAATTAAACACTTGTTTGTTATAATCAGTTTGGATACGTTTGAAATATCAGATGTTTTACCTTTTGGAACCTCATCAGGGGGTTACGAAAGGAGAGTGATATTATGTCTAAGAAAGAAAAATCTTTGCATAGAATAATTAGACTCCTTATACTAGTAATTATTTTGTTAATTCTTTTATAAGAAAAAGACATCTGATTTAAGCTAATGCTTATTTCAGATGATATCCCAAGGGATTACATTTGATTCGACCAATCAAACGTATCCTTTTTTATTTTATGAAGTTTCCTTCATCTGTATTCATAATATCATATTTTTTTATTTTTTTCAATAAAAATTAATTATATCTTCTCTTTACAATATCATCTTCTTCTAATTTACCAATTAATAAAGACGAGTTTTTGTCATGTTTAATTACATTTTCTTTTACCATTTTTTCATCATAATTAGCATAACAATACTTGCAAAAATGTGAACAAGTATTATATGCGCCTATATCAACCATTTGAACACAGTTACAATTACCACCTTTTCTTGCAGTCCATGATTTAAAATTAGTTTTACCTGTTAATTTAAATGCTAATGTATGAGATAAACACTCTCCCTTTTTAAATCCATACTCAGTCAAATTTCTTTCTTCAAAACAAGTTTGAACAGTCATATTATTCTTTTTTGCACTTAAACTAAAACTTTCACCAATCATCTTATAATCATTTTCAGTAAAATTTCTATATCTTATACTCTTCATATTTTTTCTAACATTTTTATAATCATCTATAAATGAAACAATAATAGTTTTTACATATCCATTTAATAAAGTACATAACTTATCAAAATTTCTTATATGATAATCTAAAGTATATTCATCACTAATAAATATTGGATCATATCTAACACATATCTTATCTTTACCAATTATATTTGATAACTTTTTTATAGCTTCTATTATTTTTCCTTTTGGTGGTACATTTACTTCAATATCTCTTTTATATGGTGTTAATGTTACATGAAATAATATAGGTTTATTTATTTTTTCTATTTTATCTAAAATTGGTATTGGATTTTTAGTACAAAATAATATTAAATCAACATCTTCAAAATATATTCTACTTACTAATTTCTTATTAAATGGATTTCTAACATCTACAAATCCTTCCTTTATTCTATTCATAAACCAATCTGAATAAAATGCGACTATATCAGTTCTTCCACTAACATTTAACACCATAATTACTTCACCTATTTCTATTATACAAAAAAATAGGACATTTGTCCTATAAATAATTATACACTATAACCTTTTATTAATACATTAATACTAGAAAATTCAATATTACTAGTTGCAGTATCTCCATCTATTTCAGTTTTAATCTGAAGTGTTGCAGGAGCAGTTATATCAACAAATGATATTTCAGAAAAGTCCATATCTTCTGTATTACCTTTTGATAATATAAATGACATATCTGTTAATACTTCAGAAGTTTCACTTTTTATAAGATAAAATGCTCCTCCTATATCTTTAGTAACACCTGAAATTCTACCACAAACTGTAATTTCATATAATCCACTTTGATTAATTTTTATACTGTTACTACCTTCCATTGATATTTTATTTGTAATGCCTGGAATTATTCTTGAAGCACCTGTAAGTGCAATTCCTGCAACTGTTGTATTTGGATAACTAACAAAAGCAATTACATCATATGATGTTGGTCCTAAAGAGCCAGTTGGTCCTGCTGGGCCAACACTACCTTGATCACCCTTTTCTCCCTTTTCTCCTTTTGGTATATAAAAAGTCAAATGATGCGTATTATCATTAAAATCATCTTGTATTTTTGCGGGCTCATCTGGTTCTACTGTTTCTGTTTTATCTATTATAATAATTTCACTAATTCCCTTTTCACCAGGTAAACCCATTGGGCCAGGTTCACCTTTTTCTCCTTTTGGACCTATTGGGCCAATACTCCCTTGTTCTCCTTTTTCTCCTTTTGGTATATAAAAAGTTAAATAATGTGTATTATTATTAAATTCATCTTGTACTTTTGCAGGTTCATCAGGATTTATTGTTTTTGTTTCATCTATTATAATCTCATGACTTATTCCTGTTTCTCCTACAGGTCCAATATCACCTTTTTCTCCCTTTGGACCTGTTGGACCTACTACAGGGCAAATTCCCATTTTACAAAGTTTGTTTCTTATTTCATTACTTTCCATAATATATTTTATTTTTTCATCCATAGTATTACCTCGTTTCTAAAATATATTATGAGTAATTTTTTTACATGTTTATTTTAATAGTCTAATCATTAAAGAGTATTTATCCAATTGTTAATTTCATCCATACTTGTTACTAAATCAGCTAAATAACTTCAAAATAAAATATTCAGTATTTAAGTTTTCAACAAATAAAATATTATTATAATGTATGAAATTAGGTACAAATTCAACTAAGAAATCTTGTTATATTGTTTACTTTATCTTTTTTTCTTATATGTTTTATAATAATTGAAGTTTGCTTTAAATTAAAATAAAAAAAGTAAATTTTTTACTTTTTTTGAATTAAGTTAACAAATAAAATTATTATATCTATTACTAAAAATACAATCCATATAATATCAAATTTATTCATAATAAAGTATTCAATTATAAATCCTATTATTCCTAATATTAATCCTATTATAGAAATTACTATACAATACTTTTTTTGACCTACTTCATCTTTCATAAATACACCTTACTTTAATATAAATATTCATCTAGTACTAAATTATTTTGATTTAAATAATTTGCTAACTCAGTTCCAACATATCTGATATGCCATGGTTCATAAGTAATTTGTGTAATGTTTTCTTTTTGTTTTGGATACCTTAATATAAAACCATATTTAATAAGATATTTATGCATTACCTTTAAAATTGGTTCGGATATTTCTATATTATCATTATTACTAATCCATTTATTATGAGCCATAACTTCAACATCAATTGCTAAACCTGTGTGATGTTCACTTGTTCCTACTGGACAAACTATTTTATCAGCATATTCTTTTCCATATTTTTCACAAAAATTTTTATATAAATTAGATTGTTCTTGTTCATTTCTTAAAGCATATTTTATACCTATATTTATTCCTTGTTTTTTCATTTCTTCTTTTAATTTATTAAATTGTATATTTGTTAATTCTTCTATTAAAATATTTCTTCCATCAGTACTTGTTATATTAATATATTTAAAGTCTTTAAAATCATCTGCATTATATCTTCTTTTTTTATTAACTATTATTGAATATTTATTATTTAATTTTTCTTCCATATTATCTCACTCTTCTTGATACTTTACTTATATTATTTATCATAGTTTAAAAAATCTAATCTTAACTTATCATATACTTTAGTTTCTAGTTTTGATTTTTTCTTTAATTTTTCAAATTCATTATCTAAAAGTATAAACTCTTCTCTTGCACTCATTGCATGATCTGATATACACATTCTACCTATAAAATTTGAAAACATAAATCTATAAATAAATGCACATTTTTCCTTTTTATTAACGCAGTTTTCATATTCACCTTTAGGAAGTATTTCATATCCTAGTTTTTTAAGAACATCATATCCTTCAATAATTGCATCCATTATTAGTAAAGAATACTCTTTATCTTTTTTAAGAAGTTTTAAATTACCATCTACTTTATAACTTGCGAATACAAGTGGAAGAACTGCGCATGCATGTGTTTTAAGATAATCATTCATCTTATTTTCTATTGTTATTTTTATTTTTGTTTCTTTAAATATAGATTTTATGAATTCATTACTGATATCTTTTCCATCTGTTCTTCCAATTTCAATTTTATTTAAACAAATTGAATTTATATAACCATCATATTTTTTACCTGCGGCCATAAAGAAAGCAAATAATATATTCTTATCTTTTATATTCATATATTTTTCTGCATTCATATTATTACCAACAAAAACTATATTTTTACTTTTATTTTTTTCTATAATTTTTACAATACTATCTAAAGATGAAAATCTAGAAACTACAAATATTACATCATAAATATCATTTTCATCTAATTTATCGATTACATTAAAATGATCTACTGATTTTTTTCCTAATTTATGTTTTATAATTAGTCCATTATTCTTTAAATTTTCATATGTTTTATTTCTTGCTAAAATAGTTACATCATTACCTTTTTTTATAGAATGTGCTAGATTTGATCCTAACACACCCGCACCAATAATTAATATTCTCATTTCACATCAATCCTTTCTACTTCTTCTGATATTCCAACACCTGTATTTGGATTAACTTTTGTATACATTAAATCAGCCAAATACAAAGATATTAAAACTACACATAATATACTTGCGATTTTTGGTTTTATTTTACTATATAAATTATCAAGTATAGGCGCAATAACATATGTAAATGCGCAACCTGCAAGTCCAAATACAATAAGACCTTCAAGACATACTCTTCCATTAATATTTAAGAAATATCCTGTGTAATCCCAGTATCTTAAATGTTTAAATGTTTCTAAATACCAAGCAGTTGAATACTCTAATACTCCACATAAAATAAATGCACTTATAAATAATAATACTGGTTTATTTCTAAATTTCTTAAGTAATATTAATATTAGTAGTCCTCCAAATCCATATATTGGAAGCCAAGGTCCATGCATTGTTCCTCTATTTACAAATGTACCATTATTTAAACAGTTATAAAATACTTCCCAGATCCAACCAACAAATGAAAATGTAAAAAAGAATAATATATATGTTTTAATACTATAATCTTTATTAAAATCAACCTTTAACCATTTTCTTGTTTTTACTTTATATCTTTCTTCAGGATACTCTTCATTTACACCTTTTTCTATATCTAATAATGAATCATTCAATAATTCTCTATCATTATTATCTAAATTCACCCTATTTCTTAAAGTCATATATACTTCTGCATGAATTGCTTCTTTATATATATCAGAGAAAAATATACCACTTAAATTAAATGTACATAATTTTAAAATACTCCATCCAATTAAAGATAAATCTAAATAAAACAATTTTAATTTATTTCCATTTGTTAATTCTTTTGATATTCTAAATGCTTCTTTTTTATTAATTTTAGGATTTTCCGCTAAAATATATGGTATTAATGAATATTCATAATACTTAATAAAACCACCTATAATTGTAAAGCACCATAATACTTGATATAGTGATTTCATAAATAGTATATAAGCCATATGAAATGTCTTTTTAACTTTGTATGGATATATTAATCTATCAATCTTTGTATCAATATATCTTCTTTTTTCTAAAAAATACCTTTTTTCACCAACCTCTAATGTATTTATATATATAATAGTAAATAACATTAAAAGTATAGTACTTATAAATATTAATACAGCAGAACCAATCTTACCTTCAAACACAACTTTATTTATACCATTAAGAATTGCGAATACAAGTGAGCCACTACTTGTTGTTTCATTAATAATATAAGATATCGCACCATTAGTATATTTATTCTTTATATCTTTTTTGATTTGTTTTTCACTAGGTAATTTTTTTTCTATTTCATCTAATACTTCTGTACCACTAATTTTCTTATTATTAATTATTTTACTTGCTTCTTTTTGTGCACTTGGAACATCTATTATATTTTTTGTTGTAAAATTAAATCCACCTGCGAGTAATAAAGAGCAAACAAACACAAGTATTATACTTCTAAAGTAATGCTTTTTTATATTTTTCTTGGCTTCTTTTTTTATTATTTTTTGATTAATCATATTACTACTCCTACTACCCTTAACTATAATAATTATATCATTTAAAAAGAAAAAAATAAACCACGTATATGTGATTTATTTTACATTACCAATTTTATTAAGTGGCCATATTCTAAGTTTTGTTCTACCTTCAATTTGGCTCTTTTTTATAACTCCAACTGTTGGATATCTACTGTCTAATGAATTAGCTCTATTATCTCCCATTACAAAATAACAATCACCAGGAACTTTAGTATGTCCAATATCTGTAATACTAAAATCATCTGTTTCTGTTGATGGATATGGATCTTCTGTTTCTTTACCATTTATATAAAGTTTATTATCTTTATATTCAACTGTTTCACCAGGAAGACCAATAACTCTTTTTATAATAGCCTTATCGCCTTCATCAATAACAACAATATCAAATCTTTTTATATCGTTTCTTTTATATACAATTTTATTTAATATCATTATTTGTCCATTTGCTAAAGTTGTATCCATAGAACCACCATCAACTCTAACTGGATCTATAAAAAATATTCTTATTAAAATTACACAAACTATTATTAATAAATAGCTCATTACTGTTTTAAAGATTTCGCTTTTAAATATTTTTCCCACTTTATCCTCCATAACAAAAATAAGACTTTTGAAGTCTTATTTTCTTTCTTTTATTCTGTATGTACCAATAAAACCTCTTAAGAAAGTTAGTTTTGCTCTTCTTACTCTACCTTTTCTTACTACAGTTATTTTATCAATCTTTGGTGAATTAACTGGGAATATTCTTTCAACACCAATTCCACCAGACATTTTTCTTACAGTAAAAGTTTCTGATATTCCACCGCTTCTTTTAGCTACACAAACACCTTCAAAAGCTTGGATTCTTTCTCTTTTTCCTTCGATAATTCTAACGTCTACTCTAATAGTATCTCCAACTCTAAATTCTGGAATGTTAGGATTAATTTGTTTTGCAGTAATTTTTTCAATAATATTACTCATACGATTTCACTCCTTTTCTTATCCAGCAATCATATTAGACAATATAAAAATAGCGGATTGCCTTCTCGCAATATCGATTGTAACATAAATAAAATAAAAATGCAATAGTTTTGCATTTATTTAATCTAACGGATTTTTTAATTTATACTTATTCTTTATTGACAAAAAATTAAAATATAACGATATAAAATTAATCTTAGATGTAAGTTTTATAAATCTTTCTATTTTTTTATCATTATTTAATAATTTTTCTGTTAATTTTTTTATTATTTTATTTAGTTTTTTATTATCTTTATAATTAGGAAATAAATTAACTAATTCTTCTAAGTATGCTTTTGATAATTCTATATTTTTTGTTATTCCATCATTATTTTTAATTACCTTAGTAAATAAGGTTAAAAACGCATTTTGAAAAAGCATTCCTTCAACAATATCTTTTATATTTTTATCAAAATCTTCATAAATTAATTTTACTCTTTTTACAGATTCTAAAAAATAGGTATGTTTTTTACCAAGTGCATTAATTAAAGAGTCTTCTCTTTGATAATAAAAATAAACTGGTTTATTCATCATTACATAATTTTTAACTCTTGATTTTAATGTTTGTTCAAAAACAACATCTTCGTAAACTCTAAGTGATTCATCATATATTAAATCACCAACTAATTCTCTTTTTATGAGTTTTCCCTTTGAATACATATACATACTTATTATCTTAGGATTTTCTTTTATACTTCCAAGTACTAAATGTTTTTTTGGTACCTTAGACTCTGTAAACATACATACCTTATTATTTCTTTTAGTATATTTTACGATTTCATAACTATCCACATAATCCGAATTATACTTAACAGCTATATCTATCATTCTTCTAACTGCATCTTTTGTTAATTCATCATCTGAATCTACAAACATTATATATTCACCAGTTGATGCTTTTAAACCAATATTTCTTGAAAAACTAACTCCTTTATTCTCACTAGAATAAAAAGGTCTAATCCTATTATCCTTTTCTGCATACTCTTTTATTATTTGCTTAGTATTATCTTTCGATGCATCATCAATAACTATTATTTCTAAATTTTTATATATTTGATTTATAACACTATCTAAACATCTTTTAATAAACTTTTCAGAATTATATGCAGGTATAATTATGCTTACTGTCATTTTTATCACCTTATCTTTATAGATTTTAACATAATAAATACCTTTTTGTAAATAAAAAGTAGTAATTTATACTACTCTTCAAAAAAATCTATCATAATTGCTTTTTTAACTTCTTTTAATGTTTTATTTGCTTTTTCGTTTGCTTTATTTGTTCCTTCTTTTAAAATACTATATACTTCATCTAAATGTTCTTCATAATATCTTCTTTTTTCTCTTATTGGAGAAAGAATTTCCTCTAAAACATTATATAAAACTTTTTTAATTTTTACGTCTCCAAGTCCACCCTTTTCATATGCTTTTTTCATTTCATCTAAAGTTTTATATTCGGAATATCTACTAATTTGTTCATCACTTGAAAATACATCAAGATAAGTAAATACCATGTTTCCTTCTACTTTACCAGGATCTTCTACCTTTATATGATTTGGATCTGTGTACATACTCATTACTTTTTTATAAATAATATCACTTGGGTCACTTAAATAAATCCCATTATTTAATGATTTACTCATTTTTGCATTTCCATCTAATCCTGGAAGTCTTTGAGCTATTTTATTTTCATTAAGAATTGCCTTGCAAGGCACTAATGTTTCACCATAAATTCTATTAAAACTTGATACTATTTCATTAGTTTGTTCAAGCATTGGAAGTTGATCATTACCTACTGGAATAATATTTGCTTTAAAAGCAGTTATATCTGCTGCTTGACTTATAGGATAACAAAAGAATCCTACTGGTATACTTTTTTCAAAACTTTTTTCTTTTATTTCATTTTTAACTGTTGGATTTCTTTGAAGTCTTGATACAGTTACTAAGTTCATATAATAGAATGATAATTCTGTTAAAGCTGGTACTTGTGATTGAATAAATATATTTACCTTTTTTGGATCTATTCCAACTGATAAATAATCAAGTGCAACATTTATTATGTTATCTCTTACTTTTTTTGGATTATCAAAATTATCAGTTAATGCTTGTGAGTCTGCGATCATTAAGTACATTTCATCATAATTACCTTCATTTTGAAGTGCTACTCTATTTTTTAGTGATCCAATATAATGACCTAAATGAAGTTTTCCTGTTGGTCTATCACCTGTTAATATTATATTCATTATAAACTTCTCCCCTTTTCTTCACTATAATCTACTGTTTTTGCTCTCATCATTTGTTTTAAATTTATTTCTTCTTTTAACATATATAATTTATTCTTTATTAAATTTTTATATTCTTTAGTTAAATATTTTGAATAATTACCCATTACTAAAGATGCAAGTCTATCAATTTCACCAAGTACATAATCTGCACCTTCATCATCTGTTTCATCATTTAAAACTATTGCGATTTGTTTAAGTAAAATATTTAATTTTTTATTTATATTTTTTTTCGCTATTGTTTCAATAAATTCTGGTTCAACTAAAACAACTTTACTTATTGATGCTAAATCATCTTTTTCTATTTTATTTTTTGGTTTAAAATCATAACCATCATTAATTTCAATATTTTCTATCTTTTTCTTTGATTTATCATCAATTAATGTATATTTACCAATTTGTTTTCTTTTTGTTTCAGTATTTTCTTTTTCTTCTTCAGTCTTAGCTAAATCTTCATCTAATGTTTTTTCTTCTTCACTTTCTTTTAACAAATCTGGTCTTTGCTTCTTTGTTTTCTTTATTTGTTCTTCCCTTCGCCATTCATCTATCTTTTTATGATCTCCGCTTAAAAGAACATCAGGAACTTTCATTCCTCTATATTCTTGAGGTTTTGTATACTGAGGATAATCAAGTAAATCATTATTAAATGAATCATTTAAATGAGATTCTTCATTAATAACTCCTGGAAGTAATCTCGTTACTGAATCAATTATAGCCATTGCTGGAATTTCTCCACCTGTTAAAACATAATCACCTATACTTATTTTTTCATCTACAACAGTATTTATTCTTTCATCAAAGCCTTCATAATGACCACAAAGTAAAATTATATTTTTTTCTTTAGATAATTCATATGCTTTTTCTTGATTATATTTTACTCCATCAGGACTAAGCATAATTACTTTAGTATTTTTAGTTTTCAAATCATCTATAGCAGCAAATACAGGTTCACATTTAATAAGCATTCCTGCTCCTCCACCATAAATTGTATCATCTACTTTATTATGTTTATCTTTGCTATAACTTCTTAAATCAATAACATCTATATTTACTTTTTTATCATCTATTGCTCTTTTAATAATTGATTCATTTAGTATTCCATCAAACATTTTTGGAAATAATGATAATACTTTTATTCTCATTATAATAACCCCCTTACATTTTTAACATATATCTTTTTATTGTCTTTATCAAGTTTTTCAATAAACTCATCAACATAAGGAATTAATATATTTTCATTTACTCTAATAACATCATTTGCTTTAGTTTCAAATATTTCAGTTATTTTACCAATATTTTCGTTATCTATTATTACATCAAAGCCTATTAATTTACTTTTTAGTATTTCATTTTCTTTTAAATTTAAATCTTCTTCATTTACATATACAAAGTCACCTTTTAAGTATTCAACATCATTTATATTATTGAATCCTTCAAAAGTAACCATATCAAAAATTTTATGAAATCTATATGAATTGATAATAAATTCTTTTTTCTTTTTTCCTACATAAACTTTAACACCTTTTTTGAAAACTTTATCTTTAAATTCAAAATTAGATAGTATTCTAAGTTCACCCTTTATCCCATGTGTATTTACAATTTTACCAATTCTAACTAATTCCATATTTTCACCTACTAACTAAATTCATAAAGTATTATTGAAGTTGCAACTCCAACATTTAAACTTTCACAATCATTATTCATCTTTATATATAATTTTTCATCTGAAAGATTTTTAATGTTTTCTCTTACACCATTTCCTTCATTACCCATTATTATAGCATATTTACCATTAACTTTTACATTTTTTATGTTTTTTCCATTTATTACATCTGTAGAATATACAATATATCCTTTTTCTTTTAAAGCTTTTATTTCATTTTCTAAATCTCTTCTTATAATGTTAATATGAAAATTCATACCTTGCGTACTTCTAACTACCTTAGGATTATATAAATCAACTGTATCTTTACTAAGAATTATTGTATCTACATTAAAGGCTACTGCGCTTCTAATTATAGTTCCAAGATTTCCAGGATCTTGTAAACCATCAAGTATAAGTACATTTCCATTTATTTCCTTTTCTTCTTTCTTTTTACATACTCCAATAATTTTATATGGTGTATCAAGACTAGATATAGATTTTATCACATTATATGTAACATATGTAGTATCTACTTTAAAATCTATTTCTTCATTTTCTTCTAAAATTACTTCTTTTAGTAATCCTTCTTTATATGCTTCTCTTACAAGATGAATACCCTCAACTAAAAATTCATTTGTTTCATCTCTATATTTTTTTTGATTTAATTTTCTTATATTTTTTATTTTTTTGTTATCTACTGAATCTATAGTCATTACTCTCTCATCTCTTTTCTTATTTTTCTATAATTTGGTTCATTTTCTTCTACTAAACTCCAGAAGTTTTTACTATGATCAAAATGTATAAAGTGTGATAATTCATGAACTATTACATAATCCAAATATTTAGTATCCATATATATTAGATTATAATTAAGTGTTACTTTTTGTAATTTTTTATTACATACACCCCATCTTGTTTTCATTTTTCTAATTGTAAGTGATGGGTATGGAACTTTTTTAGAAAAATTATTATAAATATTATCTAAATGTTCTTTAAAAATAATTTCACATTTCTTTTTATACCATTTTTCTATATTTTCTTTACTATTTGAATATAATGTTTGTCCATCAAAGAATGTTTTTTTAGTATCACATATCCTAATTTCTATTTTTTCTCCTAAAAAATAATTTTCACTTTGTTTTATATTATCCTTTTCTCTTTTTTGAATCATTTTTATTATTGAATCTCTATTATTTTCAATTAATGATTTAATCATAATTTTAGGTGTTAAATAAGATGTTGATACATAAATTTTTAAATCTTCTTTAACTCTTATATAAGTATTTTTATTGTTTTTCTTTTCAATTACTACTTCATATTTTTTATTGTTATATTCAAAATTCATTTTATCACCTATATAATTTTACCATATTTTAATGCATTCTTAATATATATTCATCAACTTTTTTATTACCCGTTTTACATGTATTAAAATATTTTGACGCAGCATAAGCAAGCGCATATTTATTTTCTTTTATATCTTCATCTTTTTTTATAAATCCACATAATGGTTTTAAGTCTTCTATATTAAGTTCTTTATTATATTCATAAACAAGTATTTCATCATCTAATTTAGATATAACTTCTGAAAGCTTGAACCCTGCATAAAACTCACTAGTATAAACATTAACAAGAAATAAAAAGTTTTTTAATTCTTCCATTTTTACTTTATATTCCTCTTCTTCTTTTTCTGTTTTCATACATATCTCCTACTTGATATACTATTATAGTTATTTAATTTTTTTTGTAAAGAAAAAAATCAAAAAAAAGAACATAAGCATCCCGCATTATATTCTTTTTTAACACATTTAACTATCATGTCATTACTATAATGAACAATTTTTGATATTTTTATTCATTATTTTTTAAATTTTATATAACAAAAGAGCCCAAATAAATCTTAGGCCCTTTTCAAACTTATGTCATATATTTCATATGACATTTATAATATTCCACTATTTTTTCTTTTTATACGTTTTTTTATTAAATAAATTTAAAACTTTTCCTACTTTGAAAGTTATTGCTTCAGAATTTTTAATAGCAGCACTTTTACCTATTGCTTTTCCACCTATTGTAATTGATGCGATTAACGCAGTTACAAATAATACTGTTATAGATGAATTAATATTAAATGATGAAGCTATATTACTTGCGACAAGCATACCAGCACCACCACTTACAACACCACATACATCACCTACAACATCATTACATATTGAAGCAAGTTTATCTGAATTTTTTAAAAGCATTACAGAATGCTTACTTCCTTTTACTTTTTTTGATGCCATAGAATGAAATGGTGTCTCATTAGCCGCTGTTATAGCAACTCCAATCATATCAAATATTATTCCTATACCTATAAAAATAATTATAATAAGAATTCCAAAAACAATATTTATATTAGGTATAACTGATTCTGATAAACTTGAAAATATTAATGATAATATAAAAGATGTTATCATAACAGTTATTATCCATTTTGTTCTACTTTTTTTCTTCTTTTTATTTTTTTTCATATTTCCTCACATATTTTAAAAGTTAAAAAAAATGCCTGGTACCAGCATAATAAACTTTGCGTCATAGGTCAAGTAGGATTTCCCACGATTTAACCTTTCGTTACCAAAAGGCGGTTCCCCTTTAATAAATGTATATACCGTTTCCGAATATATGACTTGATTACCACTAAGTACGCACTGCAATCTTATGCAGGCAAACAGCCTAGGAGTTTTCCTCACTGTGATATTGATTCGTTACTAGTCTTTTTTGCAAATACAATTTCATATAGCAATAACATATAAATTAATATGGCCACTATTATTTTACATTTTTCTATAATCCCAAGATATTCACTCAAGGCAAGCTACGCTACTCAAAGCTTTCGCCTCAAAATAGGTTTAATCTTAATTCGTACTAAAGTCAAGGCTAAAGCACAAGATTAAGTCTCCACGTAATATGGGTTCTGCTTATATGCCGTTATAAGTTTCCCATAAAACTATCCTTTCAGCATCCACCCCAGTCTGGGCGACCAAAGCAAACACAAAAAGTTTCACAGATGTGCTCTTTAACGAATTTTTAGGCTCGTCTTCATAACAAATATATCAACTAGGATACTGCACCATTTGCACAATATAATTTTATTATAAATATTGGTTTTTGTCAATTTTTTAACAATTACCTTTATAGTATATAATATGAAAGAAAATTTTTTTTATACTTTTTTTATATTACTTGTGATATAATCTAATATACAAGGAGTAAAAAATATGGATGATAATAACAATAAGATTAAAATAAATATGCTTTCTATGGCAGATTCAGTTGATGGTCAAGGAGTTGGATCTGCTTATTTAGAATTAATGAAACTTCTTAATGAAGATGGTAAAAATGATTTTGAAATATTTTTAAATAAAGGAACAAAATATGATATAATACATGCTCATACAGTTGAACCTAGAAATTACTTAAAATTAAAATTTAGTAAAAATCCAACAGTCGCATATGTACATTTTTTACCTGATACATTAGATGGTTCTATAAAATTACCAAAACCTATATTTAAAATTTTTAAGAAGTATGTAATAAGTTTTTATAAAAGTGCTGATTACTTAGTTGTAGTAAACCCTATTTTTAAAAAAGATATTGCTAAGGCTGGTATAAAAGAAGATAAAATTACTTACATACCTAATTTTGTATCTAAAGAAATGTTTTACAAAAAAACTGATAAAGAAATTAAAGATATTAGAAAAAAATTGGGTATAAAAGAAAATAAGTTTGTTGTACTTGGTGCTGGACAAATTCAAAATAGAAAAGGTGTTATTGATTTTGTTGAGGTTGCTAAAAAATTACCTAAAATTGATTTTATATGGGCTGGAGGATTTTCTTTTGGTGGTATAACTGATGGACATCATGATTTAAAGAAAATAATGGAAAATCCACCTAAGAATGTTAGATTTTTAGGAATAGTACCAAGAAATGAAATGAATGATTTATTTAACGCATCAGATTTATTATTTGTTCCATCTTATAATGAATTATTTCCAATGACAATATTAGAAGCAATAAGTACTGATACACCAATACTTTTAAGAGATTTAGAATTATATGAAGATATTTTATTTAAGAAATATTTAAAAGGTAGCAATAATGATGAATTTAGCGAAATAATTGAATTATTAAGTAAAGATAAAAAAGAATATCAAAAACAAGTAGAAAATGCCAAAGAAATATCAGAGTTTTATAGTAAAGAACATGTTTATAAAATGTGGAAAGAATTTTATACCGAAATTGCTAAAAAGAAGAAAAAAGAGAAAAAGAAAAGAAAGAAATCAGAGTAACAACTACTCTGATTTTATTTATATTGTATATCTATATCAACAGTACCATCAATTCCATCTACTTTACCTATTTCCGTTAATTGCCAGAATTTATAATTACCTTCATAACTTGTTTTATCTGTATAATGTGCAAGCCAAATATTATGATTATTAGGTAACCATATTTGCTCTAAATAATTTTTACTTCCATAAAGCATTCCTTTATATCCATTTTTTTCTACTTCTTCTATAAATCCATCCGCCATAGAAGTTAAATTATAAAAACTTAATTTATATGAATTATAATCACTAAAATCTTCCCAATCGAATGCTACTGGAAGAGTAACATCATATTTTTTTATTTGTTTTAATACCCATTTTGCATCTTTAATAGCTTCTTTTTTACTAGATGCATATGAGAAATAATAAACTCCTACAGGAATTTTATTTTTATTAGCATTTTTAATATTTTGTTTAAATTTACTATCAAGTACTCTTTCTCCATTAGTACCTTTCATGTAACCTACTCTTATAATAACAAACTCTACTCCTACTTCTTTTAATTTTTTAAAATCTATATCTCCTTGCCATAATGAAATATCAATACCAATTTTTGTATTATTATCTTTATATTTATTAACAACATCACTAAAATTAACATATTTTATTTCTTCTTTTGTTTTAGTACTATTATCACTTTTTGTTTGAACTGGTTCATATACTTTTAAAGTAAAATCTTTTTCAGTAATATTATTACTACTATCCGTTGCTTTAAATTTAAGAGTATAATTTCCTTCAGTATTTAAATCATAATCTCCAATTATTTCACATTTTGGACTATTATCATAATTATCACCACAAAGTATATCATCAAGTAATGTATCTTCACTTCCCTTTTTTAAAGTATATGTATTACTTAGCCAAACAACAGGGGGAACAGTATCTACAACAGTTACATCAAAACTATAATCAAGTTTTATATTATCATCATTTATAAATTTAAAATCTATTGTTTTCTTTCCAAGTTTACTTGAATCAATAGTATAATCATTAACTATTTTTCCATTTAAACTTTCTATATAATCTGAAACCTTTTTCTTATCATTAAATTCTAAAGTTAAATCAGGAACTAATTCTACCTCAACTTTCGCATATTTAATTCTTAAATAAGAATATAATTTTATTCCTCCAAATATAAGTAAAATGCTTCCTAGAATAATTACTGGTATTAATATTTTCTTTTTCATATTTTTCTCCTATATATTTATTATACACTAATTTTAGAGCTTATAAAACTTTTATTTAACTTTCAATTGTTTCTTCTATATCTTTATTGTAATTATAATTAGATAAACCTGTTATTGCACCTAAAAATGACGCAAATAATGATATTGTACCAACAATTAATGTTGGGTCAAAGTTATATAATTTTCCAAGTCCAATTATTAATGTAATAGTAGGCGCTACTCCTGTAAATAAAATCCATTTTATTACATTATAAGCTTTATCTTTAAATTTAAATTTTTTTAATTTTTCAATCATAATTTCACTCCTTTCTATTTTAATTTATTCTGTATTTTATCTTATTGATTAAGAAAACAACCCTTGTTTTTATATAATTTTATTAAGGTTGTTTTTTAGTCTAAAAAATAAAAAACTTGAAATTATAACAATTCCAAGTTCATTTACAATACTGGTACCATAGTTATGCAGATTGAATAACCATAATCTCAATAAAGACAGTAAGTAATAGACTTACTAACTAAATACATCTTATCACAAACAAAAAGAAATGGAAAGTCCTTTCATAATTTATCTCATAGATTTACCAACTTCTTCAATTCCATTTTGCATTTTATTCATTTTCTTTTGTTCTTCTTCCAAACTATTGATTATAACTGATATAACTCTTAAATCGCTTGGATCAGATGCTAAACTTTTTAATGAATAACCATCATTTATAACTTTATTAACCATTCCTAATAAAGTTGCTAATTCTTCATCATCTATATATCCATCCAACATCATAGAACGATACGCATTTTGAACTTGATTTAATTCCATTCTTAATTGTTCAATTAATACAGATAAATCTAATCCATCATTGTTTTTATTTTCAGTTGTATTTTGAACATTTTGTTGTTGTTCAACTTCTTTTTTTTCAGGATGTAATTGTTTATATTTTTCTTGTATTTCAGTTAATACTATATTTTGTAATTTAACTTGCATTTCATTATTAGATAACTCATTAACTGAACGAGTCATTATTTGTCTTAGTTCTTCATCATTTGATAATGATTCAATCAAATAATCTTCATTATAAAATATTTCTCCAATAAGTCGTTTTTTTTGTTCTTCTGTCATTTGAGTATTTGGATTATATTGTTGTGTTGCTTTTAGCATTTCATCAAAATAATAATTATAATCTTTTTTTGTTTCTAATTTCTGAATCATTTCTTGATAATCATTACTATTTGAACCACTAGTAGGAACACTACTATATGTCGGTTGATTAACTTCTACTATCTCATCAGAATTGATTTGCTCAATTAATTCAGAATCAAGACCAATATCTTGTTGTAATTTAATCAATTTTTCTCGTAATTCTTTTTTTGTTTCAACAGTTAATTCTCTTTCAAACGAAGGGTTTAACATAGTTTCCATTGTTTCAGTGTTGTAGCTTCCTACAATAAATTTAGGATCTAATAAGTATTTATAACGACCATCTATATAAATTTTATCTTTCATAAATGCTCTTGTTTTTCTACAATCTAAATCTCCTGTAAAATCATACTTATTAAAATATTCCAAAGGAAGTTTTATAACAACCATATTTTTATTATTATGATCATAGTTTTCAAATAATCTTTTAATTTCTTCAGATGTATATTTAGAAATGTCAAATGGTTTTGTTGTTTTATCTAATGTTGTTTTTTCATTAAAATTTGTTGTTCTCAAACCTTCTTTAAAAATCATGCTTTGAACTTCTTCATTCGTCATATGAGTACCATGAACTAATACAACATATCCTTCGGTATTTCCTATTGTATTTTTTAAATCTTCTAAAGAAGATTTTTTTTCATCAAAAATATCTTCTGTTTTACTTTCGCTTGATTGTACTTTTTCATTTAAACTATTTAAGTTAGAATTCCAATAATTAAATTCATCTTGATCATTTAATATTCTTGCTTCATTCATTTTAATCTTAACGAAAGCAATTTTATCTTGAATACCCATAGAATCCCATTGTTCTGGTGATACTTCTAATCTTGATTCTCTTATTATTTTTTCAATTGAAGATTTAGCATAATTATATGCAACTTCATCATTATTTTGTTTTGCTAATTGTTTTTGTGTTTCTAATTCATTTAGTTCTTTTGCTCTAGGATGAACAATATTAATTTTCTCTATAACACTTTTTGTTTCAATTTTGGTTGGAAGTTCAAGAATTTTTAAATTAGGATACTTAGTTCTCAATTTATCTATATTTGATTTTGTAATACTATCTAATTCATCATAATTTCCTTTATAAAAAATTCCAATTGGATCAGTCTTTTTTATAACAACCTCATTATATTCCTTGGCATCAGATTTTTTTCGTTCAACAGTTTCTTCAATTATAGAATCTATATTTTGTATTGTCGGATAAAGTTGAAACATCAATAATTCATCGTTTGATGAAGCATTATTATTAACTGCAAAATCGCCCGAACTTGCAGCTACAATACTCTCAGGAGGATATATCAATCCAAAATTGGAGCTATATGTATCGTTTTGTTCATTTGATAAAATTGAACAAGAAATATAATTACCGTCATAACCTTGATTAACATCAAAACCAATATCACTTATACTATGACACACAAAGCGATAAGGTGAATTAGGATCAAACGATTCAATATTTGTAATTTTATTTATATAATCTGTTCTTACTATCTCATTTATCGAATCTAAAACAGATTTTAAAGTATTCATATCATTAGTATTTAATAAATTTTGATAATAAGTTAATTGTTCAGCTGTTACAATTCCAGATAATGACTTTACTGCTTTAATCTTTAAATTATTAATCATTGCCATATCATGATCAATTTCAATAGATGATTGCTCTTTTTGATATTTATTTAACAATTCTAATTTTTTACTTATTTTTTGATTTAATATATCTATTTCATATCTTTTTTCTTCTTCTGTGAAAGAAGTATCATTAACTATTTCATTAATTTCATTTTTTAAATAATCTATTTCATCATTAACACTTGAAATTCTATTTTTTAAATCAATAATATCCATATTATCCTCCAATATTCTTTAAATAATTATATCATATTTACATTAAAATTAATTACATTTAACAAAAAATTTACAATTCAAAATCATCACCTTTAATTTTTAAATTAATTCAATTTTTTGATTTTTCATAAATACAATCACCTCTATGATAATTGTATCATTAAAAAAATGCAGGAAAATCGACAAATTAATTTACCAAATTCCTACATTTTATTTTACCATTTATAGTACATATCATAGTTATTTACTGATATTATCGTAAATTTTTTGGTTGTTTTCTTGGTTATTTCATTGGTTAAAATTAAGTGTTTTATTGAAGTTCTTATCTCTTGTTCTGATAAACCTAATTCTTCACTTAATTTTTTCTACCTGTTACAAAACTATCTCTTGGGACTAAAATTTATTGATATGAACAATCCTTCCAATTCGCTTTTAATATGCAATGAATGAATACCGCTTTTATATTCATTTGGTTTCATATTTGGTTTAATAAATAAAAACCTTTGTAAAACAAAGGTTAATAACATATTGGTAGCGACGGGGGGATTCGAACCCTCGACCCTTCGGGTATGAACCGAATGCTCTAGCCAACTGAGCTACATCGCCATTTCAAATAAGCAATATGATTATATCAAAATTATTTAATTTTAACAATAGTTTTTTGATATTTTTTATATAACTTACCCAATTATTAACAAATTTATATACTTTTTTTATTTACTATTCTAAAAAATTATATATTTAGTTTTAATTCTTTTTTTCTCATTTCTTCTTCACTTATAATATTTGGATTATATTTTATGTCAATTATAATATTTTCTTTTTTTTCTAAATAATTACTATTAACCTCTTCTATTCCTTCAATATTAAATAAATCATCTATAGCACCTTTAAAGCAATATTCACAACATATTTTGTCTCTAATTATTGTGTAATCAAGTGTCTTGTACTTTGAATATTTATTAAAAGCAATCATTGATGGATTTTTCATGATATCTAAAAAATTAAAAATTTCCATTTTAATTATATTTAAAGTTATTAAACTAGAATCATATTTTAAATAAATATCTAAATATTCATCATTCGTAATTTTGACATCAAAAATTCCATTTAATGACATTAAGTATTCTCTTAATTCATTATGACCAAAATTATCAATTATAATATTTAATTCAGACATATTGTTTCCTCCTATAATATTTTTAATTAAATTTATTTTTAAATTTTCATTATTTTTTCATCTACTTTATTATTTTCAAGTTTTCTACTTTTTTAATTTTTTTATATTTTCAAATTCAATTATAACTTATACTTTCATTTTGATCAAAAAAACTAACTATTTTCTAGCTAGTAATTTATCATCAATATGGTGCCAGTAAGGAGCAGGTCTAACAACTCCTGGGCTAAAAGATGATAGTAAGTAATAAACTTACTAACTATATTTATAATACTATAAAATAATTAAATTATTTTTAAATACATTTATCTTTTTTTACCAGTTAAAGTATTATCATTTGTAAATCCAATATTTATTTTAGTCTCATTTGCTAGTCCACTCAAAATTGGGTCACCAAAACTTTCATACTTTGTTAAAATATCTGATATCATACCATATTCAACATTTCCATTAAAAGCTTTAAATAAATGATTAAACATATCTTGATAGTTCCAATAAGCATATTTAGGATTAGAAAACTCTTCAATTTTATATTCTGGATATTTTTTATTAATTATTGTTACAAGTTCTCTTTCCTTATAAACTAAACTAGCAACATTCTTAAATTTTTCTAAATATTTCTTTTGTAATGTTTCTTGATTATTATAATTAAAATTTATTTTAGTTTCTTTTAATTGTGAAAAATCAAGTTTTGATAATGAATTAATAAACTTTTTTTCCAAATGATAAGTATTGTATATATTCATCATTAAATTTGTTATTTGATTTTTACTTAAAGTGTCATTTATTAAGTGTGATTTTAATACACTATACTCTTCATTTAAAATATAATCAGATAATTCGCATGACATAATATTTTCATCATTACCAGTATTATTTTTGCTTGTCAAATTATTATCAAACATAATTGTAGTTTTAACATTTCCACTTTCATCAAATATTTTACTCATCATTGGATAATATTCTATTATTTTTTTAAAATAACTTTTATAATCTTCATTTGTATCAATATTGTATTTTATCTCTTTAATATCAGTAGCAAAAAATCTTTCATTAGAATTAAATTTTGTTTGAATTGCACGTCTAGCAAATACTGACTCTTTATTTTGTATGCATTTATGTAGTTGCTCTTTAACATCCCTTTTATCTACAATTGGATTTTTACTATTTAGTTTATATTTATAAATAAATGAATACATTTTATCCCAAGCAACTTCATCTGCTTCAATCTCGGATTCAATACTATCATGGTTTAAAGTATTATCCGTATCATTTTTTTTAATTATTTTTATTAATTGTGCTAAACCACTACTATTAAATTCTCTTGACTTCATAGAATTATTTTGAAGTTGATGCGTCATTTCATGAAAAGTTGTCATAGATATCCAATATAAATCATTATACTCTTTTGCTTCTTCTTTTTCTTCTAATGTATCATATTTCCCATTTCCTGCCATAGTTCTAGAAATATCCAATGATTTATTACCATACAAATTTAAATCTTTTAGTAAATCCCAACCCATTGATATGTATTGATTTCCATGTGAATAAAAACCATAATTTCTAAGTTTCTTTTGCCCTCTATACATATCAATTTCATTAGGTAAAATAGTATTTATATCATTAGATTTTGCAATTCCATTTGATAAGATTGCTCTGCTATATTCACATCCATTTCCATATATTTTAGGTAAATATGCAATATATGCAGCAATTATTTGTGGACTAGTTTTTAAATTATCTTTATTATTCAAAATATAATCAATAAATTTAATATAATTCCTATCTTCTAAATTTCTTCGTGTATATAAATAATCTGAAAATATATCTGCTTCATTCTGATTTAAACTTAAATTATTATCTAATTTATTTATTATTTCATCCATAGCAAGTGAATTTTTATCAATTATTATTTCTATTTTTTTTCTAGTATCTTGGTCATAAAAAGATAAAATAATATTCTTTAATTCATTATTCTGCAAGACAACATTTGTATTATATTCTAACTGACTATTATTATTTCCAACTCTCTTAGCAAAAATATAATTAATGTACTGAAGATAATTTTTAAATTCAGTCGTATTTATAATATTTGGATTTTTAGAAAACTCACGACAAATGTAATGATCTAATGATTCTTTAAATGCAATTGTGCAATCATAAGTGGGATTATTATATTGAGATGCATATGCATCCGCTAATTGCTTTAATTTTTGTAAATCTGATAAATAATATTTATACATATCATCATTAAAATCGTTTATATATTTTTCTATATACATATTGAACCTCCAACGTTTATTTTACAATAAACATTATAACATATTTTTTATTAATATTTATTTAAAACAAACTGATACAAAAGAAAAATGTTAGCTTTTTTAAAGCAGAATATGTAAAAAAGAAAATAAAAGTATGAGCCAACGGCATCAGTTATGTTAACTTCAATTATTTTCATTTATAAATAGGATGATTCATATATAAATATTGTTATATGTAAAAAAGCAGGATAAGAAACTTGTGCAACTATACTAAACTTTTCCTTATTTCATAATGGTTTAGTATTACACAAGACTGATTTCGTACTTACGAAATTCAACCTACTTTGTAGGAAGATATTAGGATGATATGAAAGTTAAACCTTATAAAATAAGAATTTTAATATTTATAACATCATCCTATTTGGTTATTTTTTGTAAAAAATGTAGGATGATTAAAGACTAACATAATTTTGTCTATGTTAGTCTTTCTTTTTCTAATTTATCAAATCGTTTCTTATAAATTTCTTTCCCATCTTTATCTTTAAAAATAGATAAGTCTAAAGTAATAATGCCTAATTTAAAATCATCTTTTTTTCTTTTATCTCCAATACCAATTAATCTAATTATTTTTTCAACATCGTTATTTTGAGTATAATTAAATCTATTTTCTTTTTCATCGATTTCACTTATATAATAGTTTAATTTATAATCTCCAACATATTTTCCTAATCTTTTAAAATAATCTTCTGCTTCTTTCATAGTTTTAAGTTCATGATTTAGTTTTAGCGGTATTCCATATTCATCTTCATACATATATACATTACAAGGTGTATTAAATTTATAGTGATTATATATCATATCCTTTAAATAATTTTTTCTAAATTCAATATTAGTTATTTCAAATTTATTGTTTTTCTTTTCAATAGTTATATTATCAATATATTTACCAATTATTTTTTGTTTATCTTCTTTTGATTTATTAGACCAATTATTTAAAACATCTGGTTTAGTATAAAATTCTATTTCTTGCATATCTTGAATTATTAATAAATCATCAACTGTGAAACTTAAATTTTCATATTGTTTTTGTTCTTGCCATTTTTTATTTAATTCGTTCTTATTAGATTCAATTTGGTTAATTTCATTCTAAAAATCTTCAATCTTTAAAATATCTTCAACTACAGCAGTTCCTATAAACAAATATTCATTTATATTATCCTTTTTTTCACCATTCCAATACATTTTTGCTTGTTTCTTTTTTCTGTTTAAAGAAATGTTTTGTCTTAATATAAAGGAAGCATCGCCTGTGAAAATATTACCAGTTAATTTTAGCTTTACAATTTGAAAATCTTTTTTATTTGTTCTACTAAAAATATTAATCCAATCTTTAATTTCATTTTTAGTTTTACAAACATATAAACATTTTAGTCTTGATGGTAAATTAGGATTTAATTCTTTCCTTACTTCTTCAAACACTAATTCCCTAGTAATCATAGCGCTATCGTTTATTGTTTTAAATACAAGATTTAAAGTATCATTATTCAATAATAAATTTTTCTCTTTTTTCATATCTATTAAATATTGATTAGCATCTTTATTATCTTCTATATGTTCTATATTATAGATTTCATAATAAAAATTGTTAAATCTTTTGCCAATTTCTAAGATATCACCTATTTGTAATTTTTGACCGGTATTAATATGATAATAAATTTCATCAGTTATATTTTTTATCATTTTTACCTCACCTCATATACTAAAATTATAACACAATTAATATAAAGTATGTTTTTATATAACTAAAAAATTATTGTAAAAATAAAAACTAATTTTATACAAAAAATAATTTTTATTATCCATAAAGTTAGAAAGTATCCAACTTCAAAACTGACATTTTTGTCAAAAAAAAAGATTGACATTTACAAAATTAACTATCTCTAGTTAGTAATCTATTACTTAAAACTCGAAAGTGTCGAGTTTCCTATCAATATGGTGCGAGAAATGGGAATCGAACCCACACGGCCAAAGGCCAAAGGTGTTTGAGACCTTCGCGTCTACCTATTCCGCCACTCTCGCATAAGTCAATTATAACATAAAAAAAAGAGATTTCAAATAGAAATCTATCAAATTAATGAACATATACTGGAGTACCGATTTCAACCATATTATAAAGCTTAGATACTTCACTTCTTGGCATATTAACGCATCCATGACTACCATTATATATATAAATATTTCCACCAAATCTACTTCTCCATGATGCATCATGAAGTCCATATGAGTTACCTTTAAATGCAATCCAATAACTTACAAAACTTGTATAATCAGCACCAGTTAAATTAACATTTCTCTCTTTACTAAGTACTTTATAATCACCTGTTGGTGTTGGACTTACTCCTCTCATTCCTGTAACTATATTAGTTTCTAATACTAATTTATTTCTTTCATAATAATATAATTTTTGTTCTGCAATACTTACCTTTATATAAGATAAATTATTCTTCTTATCAACAGTTACTTCTATATCTTTTTTAGTTTCATTATTACTAGAATCAGTAACAGAATATGTAATATTATAGTTACCAGCCTTTTTAATATCTATATTAGAATGTACTTTTACTTTACTAGTAATATCACCATCAATATTATCACTGGCATTAAATGTTGGCATTTCAAAATTTTCATTTAAATATAAATATATATGATCATCTGAATTGATATTTAATTCTGGACTAATTAGGTCTTTTACTGAAACTGTTCTAATTAGTTCTTTTTTAATAAACAAATATTTATATTCTAAAGTATATTTTACCGTATATTCACCAAATTTACTTGTATCTACATCAGATTTTACCTTAACTTTATTCTTAATATTTTTACCATTTAAAACAGCAACATAACCTGGTTCTTCATAATTTGCATTTAAATCTAAGTTCATTGTTTTTTCACCATTTAAATAAAATGTTGCATTATTATAAATATTTCTTACGCTCAAATATATTAGAAAAAGTAAAATAAAAAAAAGAAGTATTATTAAACTTTTGACAACAATAATATTTTTCTTTTCTCCTTTTTCCACTTATACCACCTATTATTAATGATAACATATTATGACACAAAACTAAAGAAAAAAATGAACTTTTATACAAAATTCATTTTTTAAATTATTTAACTAATTCTTCTAATTTTTTAGCAAGCATTTCTCTGCTCATGGCTGGATTTGCTTTACCTCTAGTTTTCTTCATTACTTGTCCTACAAAGAAATCTAATATTCTAGGATTTGTTGGATCATAAGTTTTTGCTTGAGTTAAATTTTCCTCAATAACTTCATCAATAACACTTTCAATTTCTGATGAATCTGTTATTTGCATCATACCTTCATCTTTAACTACTTGTTTAGGTGATTTTTTATCTTCTAAACATTTATAGAATACGTCTTTACCTTGTTTACTAGATATTGTTTTTGATTCTATTAAATCAATTAATTCTTTTAAATCTTCTTCTGTCATAGAAAAATCTTTAATTGATATTTCATTTGTATTTAAATATGAAAGTATCATACCATTTATCCAGTTTGCTGCTTGTTTTACATCACAACCAATTTCTACTGCTTTTTCAAAATAATCACTAATTGGTCTTTCTTTAACTAATATATTTGAATCATATTCACTAAGACCATATTCATTCATATATTTTTTCTTTCTGTCATAAGCAAGCATTGGAATACTTTCTCTTATTTCATCAAGCCATTCTTTGCTTAATTTAAATTTTGGAATATTTGGTTCAACGAAATACTTATAATCAACAGCATCAACTTTACTTCTCATTGAAATTGTTGTACCTGATTCTTCGTCCCATCTTCTTGTTTCTTGAACAACTTTATCATATTCTCCATTATCTTTTAAATGACTTTGTCTTTTGATTTCATAATTAATCGCATCTCTTACTCCACCAAAAGAGTTAACATTTTTCATTTCAACTTTTGTTCCCCAATTTTTTGGATCATTTTCATCTTTATCTGCATCCATAATAGATACATTTACATCACATCTAAGATGTCCTTTTTTGCTATCTGCTTCAGATATATCTAAGTATTGATATACTCTTCTCATATGTTCTAGAAAAGCAACTGCTTCATCAGCAGAATGAAAATCAGGTTCTGTTACAAGTTCCATTAAAGGAACTGCAGCTCTATTATAATCAATTGTTGATGTATCAAATAAATGATCTAATGATGCAGCATCCTCTTCTAAATGGAAGTTATTAATTCTAACACTTTTTTCTTCACCATTACATTCATATTCTACATGTCCGTAAATACCTACTGGAATTGGTTTTGTTTCTTGAGTAATTTGGTAATTTTTAGGCATATCTGGATAATAGTAATTTTTTCTTTCAAAATACATATATTCAGGTTGTGAACAATTTGTAACCATACTTATTTTCAAGGCCATTTTAACTGCTTCTTTATTTACTACTGGAAGAACTCCAGGAAAAGCCATATCATATGGTCTTATATTAGAGTTAGGTATTTGTGAATATTCATTTTTTGCACTTGAAAATACTTTTGAATTTGTTTCACTAACTTCACAGTGCATCTCTAAACCTATTTTTGCTAAATACTTACTCATTCTTTTCACCTCCTGCGATTTGTCCTTTATAAGGCATTGCACTTTCTAAAGCATATGCAATATTTAAAACATTAGCGTCATCATAACAATTACCTGTAATGTTTACACCTACTGGCATATTACTTACAAATCCATTTGGTATTGTTATAGATGGGAATCCACCAAAATTGCCTATTTGTAAATGTTCTTCTAATATTTCTGTATCTTTAGTTAAGATATCTTTTGAACCATCTAAGTGTTTTGCTGGTCCTGATCCAACTGGAAGGATTACAGCATCATAATCTTTAAATAATTTCTTCCATTCATCTACAACAAGTCTTCTTACTCTTTGTGCATTTCTAAAATATCTTTCTTGATTTTGTGATTGAAGTACATATGAACCAATTACAAATCTTCTTTTTATAAGTGGTGAAAAACCTTGTGTACGATAATTTTTTACCATTTCTATCCAGTTTTTACCTTCTGCTCTAGGTCCAAATATTATACCAGTTAAGTTAGACATATTACTTGTTGCTTCAGCACATGATATAACAACATATACTGCTGGTACAGCACTTAATAATGTTTTATCTACTGATACTTCATCTACTTCAAAACCTAGTTCTTTTGCTTTTTCAATTGTCTTCATGAAATTACTTAAATGTTCTTTTAATTCTTCTGTAGCGTTTGGATAATTATTTATATCACATATTTCTTTTACATAACATAATTTTTTACCCTTTACGTTACCAGTTATAGATTCTCTTAAATGTATATCACTTGAATCCCAACTAGTCATATCATTTTTATCTATACCTTTCATTTCATCAACTACTATTGCAGCATCTTTTACACATCTTGTAAGTACTCCAAGGTGATCAAGAGATGATGCGAATGGGAATAGTCCATATCTACTAATCATTCCATATGTTGGTTTATATCCTACTATACCACAGTAAGCAGCTGGTTTTCTTATTGAATCTCCTGTATCTGATCCTGTTGCATATGGATAAACACCTGCGGCTACTGCTGCTGCAGATCCAGATGAAGATCCTGCACACATTCTTGTTTTATCCCATGGATTAGTTACTACACCAGTATGACATGTTGTTCCTGTTCCACCCATACCAAATTCATCCATGGCTGTTTTATTTATAAGTACAGCTCCTGCATTATTTAACTTTTCTACAGCAGTTGCATTAAAAAATGGTACATAATCTTTAAGTGTATTAGATGATCCAGTTGATAATATTCCTTTTGTAGAATAGTTATCTTTAAGACCATATGGAATACCACTTAATAAATTATCAGTTACTTCTTTTTCCTCAATATTATCTAATATTGTAACAAATGCATTATTTTCTTCTTCAACCTTTTTAGATAATTCTAATGATTCATCTATTAGTTCTCTTTCTGTTACTTTACCTTCTTTTAAAAGTTCATGTAATTCTTCAATACTCTTATTCATATATTTCATTTTATTCCACCACCTTTGGAACTTCTACTTCTCTACCATTATGCATATCACAGTTTGATAGTAAGTCATCTATTGGTACTGATTCTTCAGCTACATCTTCTCTAAGTTCATAAACGAAATCATCTAAAGTATGTGTCATTGGTTCTACATTTTCAATACCTTCTATTTCATTTATTGTATTTATTGTTTCATCTATTATCTCAAATTCATCTAATACCATTTGGTTTTCTTCTTCTGTTAAACCAATTAGTAATTTATCTGCATAGTCATCTACCATTTCTTTTGTAAATTTTGTACTCATGCTAATCCTCCTTTTGTTTTCTTAACACTAACCCTTTTTCTTGACTTGGCATTTCAATATTATTTGTTTTTTCATAAAAGACTTGATTTTCTCTTTCTTCTCTTATTCTCTTTAAAGCTTCTAATCTAATTTTTTCTTGTTTTATATTATCTTTATATTCTTCCATGCTATCAGTATTATCTCTAATTTTTTGTTCACTATCTTTTATAAGTTCATCAAGATTTTCATTATTGTCTTGTTTTTCTAATTCTTTTTTTATTTCCTTTTCGAATTTTAATCTTTGTTCATATGATTTAACATCTAATAATAAATAATTTTCTTTATAAACTAATACTTTTGCTTCTTTTAGTGCATTTATAACCTCATTCATATCTAAAGATAAATCTACATATGGATATTTTTCTTTTATTTGCAATTTTGTTTTTTCACTATTTTTTCTAAATGATTCGAAAAAATATCCAGAATATGCAACAACCTCAGAACAAAGTATTAATGAAGTAATCTCCCTACTACTTGTAGCCAACATAGTAATAACTGGAATAACAAGACAAATTCCGCCACCCATTAATATTTTTTTAAACATTTTCTTAATTTCATCGCCTGTCATCCAGTCTTTTTTATATAATTCAACATACCCCTTATAATTATTCTCATTTATTTCTAAATGTTTTTCTTTTTTCATATTAGTCCTCTATATCAATTTTTATTCCTAATTCCTCTAATTGTTCATCATCAAGTACGCTTGGTGAACCCATCATATTATCTGCACCTGATGCACTTGCTGGGAATGCTTGAACTTCTCTTAAGTTTGGTTCATCATTTATAAGCATTAATATTCTATCTATTCCAGGAGCCATACCTCCATGAGGTGGTACACCATATTTAAATGCTGTAAATAAACTATTAAATCTCTTTTCAACATCTTCTTTTGTATATCCTACTACTTCAAATCCTTTTACTAATGAATCTAAATCAGTATTTCTAATTGCTCCTGATGCCATTTCATTACCATTACATACAAAGTCATATTGGTAAGCAAGTATATCATCAACATTTTCTTTTTCATATTCTTTTATACCATTATGTGGAAGTGAGAATGGATTATGACAGAATTCATATTTTTTAGTTTTGTCATCATATTCAAACATAGGGAAATCATTAACAATACATAATTCTAATTTATTAGGATCGATTAATTCTAATTTTCTTCCTAGTTCATCACGAATAAGTCCAGCAAATTTTCTTGCTACATTAAGTCTCTTATTTGCAATAAAGAACATTACGCTATTTTCTTTCATATTAAATTCTTTTATTAAGTTTTCTCTTTCTTCTTCACTTAAGAATTTATCAATAGGTCCTTTTAGACTTCCATCACTCATAAGTGTGATATATCCAATACCAGGCATTCCTATACTACTAGCATAATCAACTATTTCATTAAACCAACTATTTGGCTTTGTTCCTATATCATCTACTACTATTACCTTAATAATACTTCCTTTAAATGGTCCAAAACTAGTATGTTCTAATACTTTACTAGCATCTTTTATTATAAGTGGATTTCTAAGATCTGGTTTGTCTGATCCATATGAATCCATTGCTTCTTTGTAAGCTATTCTTCTAAATGGACGAGGTGATACTTCTTTATTAGAAAATTTAGAAAATACATCATAGAATATTTCTTCACCAACTTCTAAAACGTCATCTTCTGTTACATAACTCATTTCCATATCTAATTGATAAAATTCTAGTGTTCTATCTTTTCTACTATCTTCATCTCTAAAACAAGGTGCTACTTGGAAATATTTATCTACTCCACCAACCATTAATAATTCTTTATATATTTGTGGTGCTTGTGGTAATGCATAAAATTTACCTTTAAACTTTCTAGATGGTACTACAAAGTCTCTTGCTCCTTCTGGTGATGATACAGTAAGTATTGGTGTTTGTACTTCTGTAAAACCTAAATCATACATTTTATTTCTTAAATAATGAAGTACATCACTTCTAAGTTTAATATTATTTGATATTTTTTTACTTCTCATATCAAGATAACGATATTTAAGTCTAACTTCTTCATTTACTTCCTGCATTCCATCTATTTCAAATGGTAATGTATGTGCTTTTGGTGATAATACTTCTAAGCTTTCACATTTTATTTCTATTTCACCTGTTAATAGTTTTGTATTAACTGTTTCTTCATCTCTTCTTATTACTTCACCAGTTACTTTTATAACAGTTTCTTTGCTTACTCCTTCTAGCATACTTTCATCATGTACTACAACTTGTGTAATTCCAGCATGATCTCTTAAATCTAAGAACATTACTCCACCATGGTCTCTTATTGTTTGTACAAAACCAGATAAAACTACATTTTTACCTAAGTCACTAATTGTAAGTTCACCACAAGTGTTAGTTCTATACTTATTTACTTTCATTTTCATTCTCCTCCTATAAAATAAAAAAACAGTTATCATCCCTAAAAATTAAAGGGACGAATAACTGTTATATCCGTGGTACCACCCAGTTTATCATATTTCTATGATCACTCATTAAAGAATAACGCATCTTTTTCCTCGCGCTTTTTCCTACTATTATTTCAGAAAAAGAACTCCGAAGTGTTCTTTCATATTAATATCAGTATCCATTCTCACCATCTAGGACTCTCTTTTAAGGAATCTTAATATTACTTTTCTTCATCAACGTTTTTTTGTTTGCAAATATATATTATCATAAGTAAAAATCATTGTCAATCATATATAGTATATGTATTTACATTAATTTTTATTATTTTTTTGTAAGTAATTATTATTTACAAAAATAATTAGCCTTTCCTTTATGCTTTTCTAATTCTACAGGATTATTTTTAAAAGCATCTGTACACGGTCTTACAATTTTTTTATCTTTTGCTTTTTTAACTATATTTTTTACATCATCTAAAATAGAATCAGATATAATTAAGTTATTTTCTTTATTTTTCATAAAACCTCCTTGTTTACTCAATTATACTATAAATTAACAATAATTTCTACTATTATATATATTCTCCGTTTGAATCAGAAAATCCCCTAATTTTTTGTAAAAAAAATAAAATAAACTAATTATTTTATCTTTTAAGTGCTAATTTTTTTGTATCCTCTTGTTCATACCAAGAATAATTATTTAAATTAATTTCATCGCTATTTAAATCTAATCTTGATACTATATCATTAATTTTATTTTTAGCAATAATCTTTTTTTCTTCATCATCTATTAATGAATACTCATTATCTATTTTTTTAAATGTTTCCTTTAAAAATTTTATATATTCTTCTTTATTTACTGATTTACTTTTCATTTTAAATAAACTTATAAAATCATAATCACTAAATAATAATCCTAATATACTCATTTCTTCTTTATTTTCAGTTACTACCATAAACCCTCCACTATATTACTTCCAGTAACATTATATAATAATATAAAAGAAAAAACAATCTATAAAGATTGTTTTAATTATCAAATGGCGCTCGATGTAGGACTCGAACCTACGACCCAACGGTTAACAGCCGTTTGCTCTACCAACTGAGCTAATCGAGCACTTATCAGTTGACAATAACAATGATATCATTACTATTTGTTTTTGTCAACATGATTTTATTATTTTTTTATTTTTTTTGCATAATATATTCTATTATATATTCCGCAGTACCTTCTACACCTAATGAATCAACGTTAATCATTAAATCATAATTAGATGGATTATATAATGAAGAACCTGTATAATAACTATAATGTTTATCTCTCATTTTATTTATTTTTTCTATTTCTTTTTTAGCTTTATTTTTAGGAATATTATAGTATTTTATTGCCCTTTTAATTTTATCTTCTTCACTACTATATAAGAATATTTTAACTGTATCTTTATTATCTTTTAATACATATGATGCACATCTACCAACAATTACACATGACTCTTTTGATATATTTTTTATTACTTTTTCTTCTGCAATAAATAATTTGTCATCATTGTTATATTCAAAACTTCCAAGTACTCTATGTTTTTGTTCATTTTCTTTAATAAATTCTTCTGATAAACCTGTTTCTTTATTTACTTCACTAATAAATGCTTTATCATAAAATTTAATACCTAATTTTTTAGAAATTATTTCACCAACATATCTTCCGCCACTACCATATTCTCTTGATATTGCGACTACTACCCTTTTGTTTAGAACTGGTTTTAAATTTTCATTATTATATATTATTTCATTTTTTTGTGCCTTATTTTCTAGTTTTGTAATTTTCTTATATTCTGAAGTAAATACAAATATTACAAATATAAAACATATTGTATCTGCGATTGGACCTGCATATAACGCACCATAAAGTCCATAAAATTGACATAATATAAGTGCAAGTGGAATAAATAAAATTATTTGTCTTGCAAAAGAAACCATAGTTGCTTTCTTTACATTACCTAATGATTGAATAGTTATTGATGAACACATTTCAAATGAATTAAGTGCACATACTAATAAGAATATTCTGCAGAAGTCAATTGCAAACTCCATAAACAATTTATAATCATCTGATGATTTATTTATAAATATTGATACTATATTTTCTGGGAAAATATATATACATAAATTGAATATTATACCTATAATAAATCCAGTAATCATTACTTTTCTTAATGTTTCTTTTACTCTTTTATAGTTACCAGCACCATAGTTAAATCCTATTATTGGTTGTGCACCTATTGCAAGTCCTAATATAAGTGATACATATAAACTATTTATTTTAGATATTACACCATATACAGAAAGTGGAATATCTTCTCCAAATTTACTAGTTAATGCATACTTATTCATTATATTATTCATAACTACAAAAAGTGCAAGTACTGTCATTTGAGTTATAAATGAAGATAACCCAAGTGATAATGTTTTTAATGTGCATTTTCCTATTTTAAAATCTTCTTTAGATAATTTTACACTTTTTATTTTTGGAATATAGAAGATTGCTATTACAAATGATACTATTTGTCCTATTACGGTTGCTATAGCACCTCCTGCGACACCCATATTAAATGTAAATATAAATATTGGGTCTAATATAATATTTAAAATTGCTCCTACAAGTAAACAAATCATTGAATATTTTGGTGAACCATCTGCTCTAATTATTTGAGATAATCCTGAATAAATAATCATAAAAAATGAACCAAATACAATTATTCTTCCATATGTCATTGCAGATGAATAAACATTTTTAGTGCATCCAAAAACATATACTAGATTTGGAAGCAATAACTCAAATATAATTACTACTAATATTGATATTATAAAAAGTAATGTTATAGATGAACCAATACTTTTTTTAGCCTCATCTTTCTTACCTTCTCCTAGTCTTAAACTAAGATTTGCAGCAGCACCATTACCTACTAGACCCGCTAATGCATTACATATTATTACAATAGGAAATATAACATTTGTTGCGGCATTTCCTATTATTCCAACACCTTTACCTATAAATATTTGATCAACTATATTATAAATTGAATTTATAATCATACTTATAATACAAGGTACTGAAAATGCTAAAAGTAATTTTCCTATCTTTTCTTTTCCTAAATCTAACTCTTTTTTCATAAAAACTCCTTCCTTTTTTGAGCAAAAAATAACGTAAATCCAAAAGCCTGGACTTACGTTTTAACTGCTCAGCCGTGAGTAATTATAACACAAAAAATTTTTTTGTGTAAGTTTTTTTGTTATTTTTTATTTAACTACAATGCTTACTAGTTTTTTAGGAACAATTACTTCTTTTATTATTTCTTTACCATCAATATAATTTTTTACATTTTCTATTGATTTAGCAAGTTCTTTCATTTCATCATCACTAGTATTAGCATTTACTTCTATTTTACCTCTTACTTTACCATTTACTTGTACAACCATTGTAAATGTTTCATCAATAATTTTACTCTCATCATAATCTTCTAATAATGATTTAGATAATTCTTCACCTAAATTATATTTTTCATTTAATTCTTCTGTTATATGAGGTGCAAATGGATTTAATAATTGTAAGAAAATTCTATATTCTTTTCTAGTAATCTTTTTATTTGCATTAAATTCATTTAACATAGTCATAAGTGTACTAACTGCTGTATTATATTTTAAGTTTTCAATATCTTCTGAAACCTTTTTAATACCTTTATTTATAATTTTTTCATTTTCTTTAGAAATAATATCTTCATCTATTATTGTTTCACCTAAATTATATACTCTATCTAGGAATTTAGCACATCCATTAAGTGAATCTTCATTCCAAGCTGCATCCTTTGAATAATCACCTATAAACATTTCATAAAGTCTTAATGCATCCGCACCATACTTTTCAACCATTTCAGTTGGATTTACAACATTACCTTTACTTTTACTCATTTTACTTCCATCACTTGCAAGTATCATACCGTGAGCAATTCTTTTGTAAAATGGTTCACTATAAGGTACTAGTCCTTGTTCATGAAGGAATATATTCCAGAATCTTGCATAAAGTAAATGTCTTGTTGCGTGTTCCATACCTCCATCATATAAATCAACTTGTCCCCAATATTTCATTTTATCCATTGAAACAAATTCTTTATCATTATGCGCATCCATATATCTTAAGAAGTACCAACAAGATCCTGCCCAGTTTGGCATTGTATCTGTTTCTCTTTTAGCATGTCCACCACATTTTGGACAAGTAGTATTTACAAAATCATCAAGAAGTGATAATGGACTTTCACCATCTTTTGTTGGTTCATAGCTTTCAACATTTGGTAAAACTACTGGTAAATCTTTCTCATCTACTGGTACCCATCCACATTTTTCACAGTGTACCATAGGAATTGGTTCACCCCAGAATCTTTGTCTACTAAATATCCAGTCTTGAAGTTTATAATTTGTAAATTTAGAACCTATTTTATTTTCTTCTAAATATTCGTACATTTTATTTAATGCTTCTTCTTTATTAAGACCATCAAGGAATCCAGAATTAATATGTACTCCATCACCAGTCATTGCATCTTCGTTTATACAATAATTAAATGTATTAATATGTAACTCATCTTTTACTTCATTTAATATAGTATCTTTTGTTACCCATTCAACATCAAATACTTCATCATCATCTAATTCTTCTAAACATAAATCAATAATTTCACTATCAACGCCATAACTTCTTAAATTATAGATAGCCTTATTATGACCAATTCCTAATCGTGTACATCTTTTAAAATAATTCAAAGTAAATAAATGATCATTGATGAGATTCTTTTCTGAAAGTAATTGAATTGTTGCATCTAGTTGAGCATCATCATAATCACCTGAATTCATGAGTTTTTTTCGCATTTGTTGTTCTGTATAATCTTTAATAGAAAGATATTTAAGAGCTTTATTATATGCTCTACTGATTTGTTCTAAATCTTTTAGTGTATTAAAGGTATCTCGATCAATTATTTCTCCTTGATGAAGTTGATATTGATCAATCACTTTATCTGTTAATTCTAAAGTAACTGTACTTGCATTTTCATCATAAGTAAAAGAAACTTCATTTTTATTGTTTTTAATTGGAAAGATAGAAACAACTTGATACGTATATTCTTTGGTTAGAATGGCTTGTTGATAGACTTCTAAAACTTTTCTAGCAAATGTTTCACCACTATACTCCTTTGCTTTAGCTAAAGCATTTTCTTTAAATGAAGTTAAATCCATCTCCATTGTTTTTAAAATAAGTTGAGGTAATTCGTTTTCATCTCTAAAAAAGAAACCATTTTTTCCATCTTCAATGACATCTACTAACTGATCATCATAACGTGCAATAACAGGAATATTAGAAGCCATCGCTTCAATATAAGTTAAGCCCTGTGTTTCAGAAAGTGAAGCGGAAATAAACATATCGGAAATATGATAATGTGCTGGTACATATTCCCCACTTTGTGGTCCAGTAAAAATCACATAAGATTCTATATGATCGTCTTTTACATAGTTTTTAAGTTCTTCTAATTGTGGTCCACCACCAACAATTAAAAAACGAATATTATCATTTAAAGCAACCACTTCTTTTAAAGCATCAATGATAACAGTAATACTTTTTTCAGGAGCAATTCTTCCCAAAAATGTAAGAACAAAATGATTTTGTAAATGATATTTTTCTATTAAACTTTGACATAATTCGTTGTTTTTATTCTTAACTGAAAAACGT